>Ga0157364_1005231_pt1 | contig 13169 bp, 12 predicted proteins | sample AttsexASBM2_FD_111476 | JGI IMG/M metagenome (GOLD analysis project Ga0157364, IMG submission 111476) | Fungus gardens microbial communities from leaf cutter ant in Ribeirão Preto, State of São Paulo, Brazil - Atta sexdens ASBM2 | ecosystem: Host-associated > Fungi > Mycelium > Unclassified ... | reverse complement strand
TATATTTCTAAATCGTTGAATGAAGCCGAAAGAAATTACGAGATTCACGATAAAGAGATGTTGGCAATCATTAGATGTTTAGAGGCATGGAGGCATTTCTTGGAAGGAGCCAAGGGTCAGTTCAAAATATGGACGGATCATAAAAACTTGGGATATTTCATGAAAGCTCAAAAGTTGAATCGAAGACAGGCTAGATGGTCATTATACTTGTCAAGATTTGATTTTGCATTAAAGCATATCTGGCATAGAACTCCATTAAGTTCTCTTGTGACTACTCAATCCAAAGTTCTGTTCTTATTTCAACTTTAAGAGATTTAAATCATAACAAGATAAAACTTATAATAGTAATATATATAATGTAGGAATACATTGGGAACTTCTTGTCAAGTTCTTTTATAAAAATCTTACAATATAAGACTACTTAGGTTGTACATAAAGATGAGAATGAGAGAAACAATATGTCATATATAAGTCTACCTGTCCAGAAAATACATTTTTATAGTGATATCACTTTCTAAGCCCACCTTACTTGCAACATGCCTAATGGTGGTGATATAATCATCTGGGTATTCCGTCTTCCATAACATAAATACTCCTATTCAACTCAGTCTTCCATAGTAGAATCACTTCTGTTAGTGTCCTAATACTAAAACCTCTGCTTGGGATAATAGGGGCTATACTACCAAAACTCTGAGCATCTTTTATAGTAGAAACTTGTATATAAGACTAGTAGTTATACTATAATTTACTAGTCTGATTATCAACAAAGATAATTTCTATTAAACTTGATTCCTGATATTCAACAGCAACACATCAATTAGTACTCACTTCTATCTCAGACTTCTTCCTTTCATCTGAAATTGCAACCACACAGCAGACAAATGATGCAGTACATAAGCTGAAGCCAAAGTCATTCCACAAGTCCACACATCTCTGAGTCTATTTTTGCAGACTTTCACCTCCAGTGTGAACTGTGCCTAATAGTATTATCAGACTTCTAAGTCTACTGTTGCTTCTGAGTAGTTCTGTCTGTTAAATCCTGCAAAATAACTTTACATTTCACACTTCAAAGTCCAAAATAGCTTCCTCTTGCTATAATTCCTCAATTCTAGTCCTACTGCTTGGGACACCCTTTAACACCATCTCATATTTCAGTGACCATTTAGCTTATCTGCCAAATACTCCATAACATTTAAGATGAATTCACCAAAGAGACTGCTCATCTCCAAAGTTTCCATCTAGCATTATTCAATCTGGCCAGATAGCTTTACCTATGCCTAGTCCAAGTATCATCTCTGTGGACAATGATCTTAACTGGGAGAATGTTCCTATCACTAATTCTATTACTAGCTTAACAGCTAATAGACCTACATCTTCTACTCATTCATAGTCCAAACTCTATTAGAGTGACAATACTAATGAACAGTTGGCTGACATACTTGGCCAACTTGCCAATACTCTTAATACTAATCAGACTCCTAGATCTAATATTTATTTAAAAGAAACTAAAGCCTACATTTCCGACATCTTCAGCAGTATTAAGTCTGACAAGCTTAATAATTTCTTGTTTTAGTGTCACCTATATTTTTGTGCTAACCTAGCACAATTCGACATGAATATTGCAAAAATCAACTTTGCCATGACCTATCTTACTAGAGTAGCCTAGGACTGGTTTAAGGTGGATCTCAACTAGGAAGACTAAGGTATCTTGCAAGACTGGCTCTCCAACTGGAACCTGTTTGTTGACAAGCTATGTTGATATTTTGGTCTCTTAGATCCTATTGGTGAAGCTGCCAACATGTTGAATAATCTCTGCATAAAATCTAGTAATAAGATTTTTACTTACAACATAGATTTTATATGCTATGTCTCTTAACTAGGTTGGAAGAATAGTGTATTATACTATTGCTATTACTAGGGGCTCCCCAATTAGATCTAAGATCCTATCTCTACCTGGGAACAAGGAAAACCCATCTTGTTTCAAGACATGTATGCTTTGGTGATAACTATTGATCACCACTACTAGGAATGTGACCATGAACATCACTGTGTCAGGCAGGTGGAAAAAGAAGCTTTTGAGTCTCACTTCTAGAAGTAAGAGAAAACTTCTATCTCTAGTCCTGCCATAGCCTTCCAAAACAAGGCAAACCCATCTTCAACAGTCTCATCTACCAAGATATTCTTCTTCAAATCATTTCTATCTCCTACTCTCAAGAAACAACCCAATTCTCTACAGGTGGATTTCTCTTCCAAGCTGGCTAGCAATAACAAGTTGACTAGTGACAAGCACAAGAAGTGCCTCAAAAACAACTTGTACCTCTATTGTGGTACCAGAGACCACAAGCTGGACTTCTGTCCCAAGAAGCAGACTATAGTCACTCTCAAGGTGTTACAAACTTAAGATCTTAGAGTTGATCAAAAGAGTAAACCTTGTATTAGGTTAATACAAGAGAACTCGATAGAGAACTCTATACAGAATTGTCTACCTTTTATACCAAAACTCCATAGTCCATGCTAACTACTTTTATCCTACCCTAAACAGCTATGTGTTTGCTTAAGGCCAACAGGTATTAGTTCTATTATATGACATTATCTTCTTAGACTCTTCTATACTCTTCCATGTACCATATGACTAACTCTAACTCTAAGTTCTAAAAATAGAACAATAGAATGACAGAAGAAGAAAGAAAAAGAAAAGGAGAAAGTAAAAATAATTAAGGAAGAAAGTAAAAATAATTAAAGTCTACTGTTTTCAACTCTGACATTACTCCCTCTTCAAGGTTTCTCCTCTAGAGAAACTGACTTCCATTTTCACCAGTTCCTCTCCAACTTCCTCAAATACTCCTCCTCAAACTTTCTATCATCCCATCTGTATAACATCTTTGTTATATACTTTCCTGGTAATCCCCCTTTCTAATGTTCTTTTCCTTTATCCTATCCAATTTTTCATTCTTTCTTACTTTAGCACTCATTCTTCCCTCAAATTCCTCCACAGCTTCTCTTGCATTTCCTAGATCCTCTTTCCTTTCCCATGTGTTATGTTCTACCATAAACCCCTTCCAGCATACTAAATACTTTTCTGTCCCCATACTTTCTTTTTATTTAATATTTTTTCCACTTCACACTCTTCTACTCCTTCTACTTCTACTGGTTTCGGTTCCTCTTTTTTTTATCCCTCCATTTGTTCTCTATATCATACTATCTGACTGATGTTCACAACCAGATAGATTCTCATTGAGGTTGGCAGTCATAACTTAACTGCATTGGTAGATACCATCTCCTCAATAGTATATGGACCTACATATTGGTCCACTAGTTTCCTCACCAGTCTCTTCTTAAACACAAAGTCTTTTGTACTCAGTATCACCTTATCCCTCTTCTTCCACTCTTCACTCTCTTTTCTTCCCCTATCCACTTGCTTCTTTATATCCTCCTGTGCTTTCTTCAACACTGCTCCTGCTTTCTCTTGCACCTTCTTCATTTTCTTCACAAACTCTGTTGTCTTTTCTACTTTTCCTTTTTTCCTTATATCTGCTCTCATTCTCAACTTCCTTCCATAATTTGCCATAAATGGAGATATTTTTGTTGCTGAATGTACTTTGTTGTTTATTGCAAATTCTGCCGATGCTAGCCATTCTGGCCAGTTCTTTTGCCTATAATCTACAAAGAACTGGAGATACTGTTCCAATTCCTGATTTATTTGTTCAATCTGCTTATCTGTCTGAGGATAGAAGGCAGTTGTCAGTTTTGTCTCAATCCCCAACATTTTATTTAGCTTCTTCATTAATTCTGCTGCAAATTGTGGTCTTCTATCTGATACTATGCTTTCTGGCAATCCATGCAACTTCTAAATATTATCCCTAAATAACCTTGCTAATCTCTTTGCCGATGTTCCCTCTATTGTTGCCACAAAATGCATTATCTTGGATAACTTATCGCAGACTACTAAGATTGCATCTTTTCCAGCTACTAATGGTAACTTTGTAATAAAGTCAACTGTCAAGTGTGTCTATGGTTTCTCCAGTACTTCACTTAACTTCAACTTCCCCACTACTTCTTCCATCCTATTTTTCATTTTCTAACACATATTACATCCCTCTACATATCTTCTTATATCTCTTATTACTCTCAGCTATTAATAATTTCTAGTAACCAACTCTGTCATCTTCTATCTTCCTTTATGTTCTGCTACTAGCACATCATAATGCAACTGGATTATCTCTACTCTCAATTCTCCATCCTTCAGTACATATATCTTTTCTTCTTTCAGCACCAAATCTCCTTCTATCTGCCACTCATTTCCTCATAATGTCTTTACTCCTGCCTTCTTCATACTATTCTAACTACTTCTTTGTTTTTACTCCTAATATTTTTTATTTTTTCTACTATTTCTACTTTGGGTTCTTCTATTACTACTTTTGCTAAACTACAAATCCATTGTTCTTTAATTAGTGTCTGATTATTATTGTCATTTTCTATTCCTACTTTTCAGTCCAGTCTCCTACTAAGTCTATCTGTCTTACCTATTTTTGTACCTGGTACATGCTTTAGAGTGAAATTAAATCTAGACAAGTACAATGCCCATCTAGCCTGTTGCTGATTCAACTTCTGTGTCTTCATAAAATATTCCAAATTCTTATGGTCTGTCCAGACCTTGAACTTGAACTTTGCACTCTCTAACAGATGCCTCCAATTTCCCAACCCCCTTATCACTGCTAATATTTCCTTATCATAGATCTCATAGTTCCTCTTTGTCTCATTTAACAATTTTGAGAGGAATACTACTGGTCTCCATCTTCCATCTTCACACTTCATAGATAATATTCCTCCTATCATATAGTTTGATACATTTACTTTCATTCTCATTTTTTTATCTAGATCTAGTGCTGCTAACACCAGTTCTTTTGTAAATTTTTCTTTTAACTCCCCAAACATCTTTTCTTGTTTCTCTGTCCATTCCCACTTCTGATCTTTCCTTACCATATCATGCAATAGTCTTGCTATGGATGCAAAGTCCTGAATAAATCAACGATAATAGTTTGCTAATCTTAAGAACTTTTGTATATCCTTGATATACTTTGATGTTGGCCAATCCAATACACCCTTCACCTTCTCTTCCTCCATTTTTATTCCCTCTGGTCCAATTACCACTCCTAAAAATCCTACTTTTCTCACCTTCCACTTGTACTTTTCCGGTTTTATATACAAATCATTTTCCTCCAACCTTTTTATTATCTCTGCTACCAACTCATCATGTCTTTCTTCATCTTTCATCCCAACTATTATATCGTCAATAAACGCTGCCACTTTTCTTGTATTTATCAAGTTCCTTAGTAATTTATTCATTATCATCTGGAAAGTTGCTAGTAAATTTGTCAACTCAAAAAACATGACGGTGGGTTCAAATGACCCCTCAGGAGTCATGAACGCTGCCTTCCACTCATCTCCCTCCTTGATTCTTATGTTGTTGTAGCCCTATCTTAGGTTCATCTTTGTGAATACCTTCTTAGTACCAATATTTTCAATTATGTTTGAAATAAGTGGTAGTGGATAGTTGTTCTTCACTGTCCACTCATTGAGGTACCAATAATCTTGCACCATTCTTTTCTTTCTATCCTTTTTTTCTACAAAGAACACTGGTGCCATTTGAGATGACTTTAAGAGTTTAATATACTCTTTTCTCAATTGTTTCTTGATGAACTCATACATCTCTTCTCTCTCCTTTCTTAATAATGGATACATCTTCCCCTTCCTCAGCACAAATCCCTTCTTCATATCAATAGTATGATCTCAGATCCTCCTTATAGGCATTCACTCTAACTGTTTCTTACCAAAGACTTTAATTCACTTATGAAACTTTTCCAGAACCAACTTCTTGGCCTCTGCTTCTGATTTTGCTGTTTCTTCTTCTTCATCCCAAATCTTCCACTCCTCAGCTACTCTTTTTATATCTATCATCCTTTTTTTCCTCTGTCTTTTTTGTTTTTCTGCCTTTTCTTCCCTTTTCTTTCTTACTTCTTCTTTCTTTTCCTCTTCCCTCTACTTCTGCCATCCTGGTCCTCTCTGCTTTAGTCTCCACTGTATTCTGCATTCCTCTGGACACCTTGTTATTTTGACCTCTCCTGTCTTCCAATCAATTTCTAGGTTGTAGCAAGCTAGCTATAGTATTCCTAAGATTACACTCCACTTCTGCTCTCCTATCACATCAATCTCCATTCTTTCTCTATGCCCTTGGTAGTATATATTTACTTCTACTGTATATTCAATTGGTCCTTCCTTGTTAAAGGAACTGTTTATGTTCCTCATATATATAGGCTTTTCAATCTTCTTTAACTTGAACTCCTGCTTTTTTGCAAACTCTGAACTCATAACTAGCTCTGTGGCATCACTATCCAGCAGTGCTTCTACAGTGATCCTCTTCTGTATGTCAATTCTTTCTAGACTTATCTTTATTGTTATCTTCCTTAATAATTCTTTTTCTTCTGCTTTCCTTTTCTTCTTAATTCCCTCTGAGTCTGATGTACCAACTTCTATTTTACTAGCTAGTACATTAAACCTGTTGTTAGAATCTAGTTGAGGGGCTCTAGGTTCTCCTCCTCTTTTAAATTGTTTGATTGTTCATCATTTCTCTCTTTTCCCCATCTCTACCCATATTCTAGTCTTCTACCATCTTCAATTCTGATTCCTTCTTCTCTATTTCTACAGTGTCAGGCCATGTGCCCAAATCTACCGCAAGTATAGCAGTTTCTCCCCCTATCCACCTTTATAGCATAGGAGTTTCTTTAGGTAACCTCTACCATCACTGCATCCGTTCTCTCTACTCCCTCCATTAGAGCAGGCCCTGTTGTCATCTGCTGAGAGGGCATTTCCTGCCTTTTCTGCCACACTTGTCACTGTTCCTACTGTCTGGAGGCTGATCCTCCCTGTTCTTATCATTCCTTCAGTCTTTCTTTCTTCTTCCTACTCTCTCTCCAGTATCTGTTCAAGTTAGTGGCCCATTCATACCACTATTCTATGCTTGTTGAAGGCTGTTCTGCCTCTATTAACTTTCTTCTTATCACTTTATTTATTCTCCTCTTGAACTTCTCTACTAATAGTCTTCTTTCATATCCACTCCTTTTTGCTACTTTCTTGAACTCTTGAACAAACTCTTCCATTGTCTTTCCTTCTTGCTCCAACTTCTTCAACTCTACTACTTTTACCAACTCCTCTTCTCCTCCTCTAAACTCTTTCTTGATAGTTGCTAAAAATTCCCCTACTGATTTGTATTCTAGTATTTCTTCTTCCAGTTTCTCCAAAACATTATCCTTCCAAATGTCTGCTAATCCTTCCTGTATATATAATAGTACCCATTGAATCTGTTCTTCCACTGCCACTTCTCTCATCTTCATCTTTATATACAATCTGCATGCTGTTACAAAACCTGAGACCTTTGATGAGGTTCCATCAAATACTTATGGCCTTGCTACCTCAGCACTTGTTGCCATCCCTTCTGTCCCTCTTCCTACTTGTCTTATTAATATTGTAATTTGCTCCTGGAGCTGTCTTATGATGGTGGAGTAGTCAGATTGACTCATTTCGTAAAGAAGGGGGTGTAGTTGATAATGGTGGTGGTGGTGTAGGCAGTGATGATGTGTATAAAGGAAGAGTGGAACCTATGCTGGTTTCACTTTCTGATTCATATTCTGAAGACTGAATCTCTGTAGGTGATAGCAGGTCCTCTTCTTGTCTTGTCTACACTATCTACTGACTACCTTTTAAACTAGAGAAAGAGTATACAATTTTGGCTTAAGAAGACCATTCTACTCTAAGCAAGATCTTAAGAATATCTACTATTCTCCTACATAGACACCTTATAAGTAAAGATGTAGTACAGAGCTTATAGTTGAAAAGAGTATTGATTATGTCCACAAAAAATGTTGTGTTTGAGATATACTAGTGGGCTTTGTTATAGACAAACAGCTAGGCTTCTCCTGCCTAACTAGTGTATTTATTATGCCTAGAGCCCAGTAATTCTTCTTGACTTTTGGGTGTACTACTCACAGTCAAGGATGGATAAAGAGTAAGTGTAGAGAAGATCTAGTGTTAGACAGTCTCAAGAAGTGAAATTGAGTTTTAATATTATAAACTTAAGATCTTAGAGTTGATCAAAAGAGTGAACCTTGTATTGGGTTAATACAAGAGAACTCGATAGAGAACTCTATATAGAATTGTCTACCTTTTATACCAAAACTCCATAGTACGTGGTAACTACTTCTATCCTACTCTAAATAGCCATGTGTTTGCCTTAAGGCTAACAAGTGTTAGTTTTGTTGTATGACATCATTCTCTCAGACCCTTCTATGCTCTTCCATGTGCCACATGACTAACTTTAATCCTACATTCTAAAAATAGAACAATAGAATGACAGAAGAAAAAAGAAAAAAGAATTAAGGAAGAAAGTGAAAATAATTAAAGTCTACCGTTTTCAACTCTGATACAAGAGCTATGGTACTTTAGTAACTGCTTCTGAAAAACCCTCAGAAAAATAGAGAGTGACCTCTAGGACTCTGCACAGACTGAGAGCTGCATTGAACTTCCCTGTATAGCAATGAGTCCTGTCCGACTCAACACATCTACTCTTTCTGATCCTTATTCACTTTGTCTCTCTTACCTCTCCCTTGATTCTTAGTCAATATCATCTTAATAAAATCCTATTCCATGCTCTCATCAACTCTAGGTCTACTTATTGTTTTGTAGACTCTAAATTTGTGAATACTCACCACTTGAAAACTTCCATAGCTTTTCCAGTTACTCTCCACTTGTTTGATGGTTCATCAAATAGCACCATCTCCAAAATTGCCAACTTGCCTATAACTTTTCCTACCAGTGATTGTATGAATCAGAACTTCTATTATCACTCTACTTGATTTTTTTAGCTCTTTGGTCCTTGGATACAACTGGCTCACCTGACACAATTCACTGATTGACTGGGTAAATAGGTCAATAAACTTCTATCCATCTTTGCAGGAAAATCTTGCTCTTTCTCATATTGTGGCCAACACACCATTGACATCTCTTTATAATTGTCAGACTCTGTAGTTTCTATACCTATATCTGAGACCTCCATGTCTAACTCCAAGTGATCTAACATTGCTATCATTGGTGTTGCAGCTTTCTTGTGTACATCAAAACTCCCAGGCTCTGGTAATTTTAAACTCTGTCTTTGCTCTTCAGACATTTAGGCTAATTCCACAAAACTTGCAGAAGTTTCTGACCTTTCCAATATCTCTTCCAAGTATCACAAATTTACTGATGTTTAAACATCAGCAAAACAAATCAATCTGAAAGAATATGCTCAACCTCCAGTTGGCCCCATATACTTCCTTTTGACATCTGAACAAGAGGCTCTCAAGGAATTCATCAAGAAAAACCTTAATACAGGTCTTATCTGACCAATCTTATCTCCACATGGTGTACTGGTCTTATTCATTAAGAAGAAAGATGGTTCACTACACCTCTGTGTTGACTTCTGCAGTCTCAACCACATTTCCAAGAAGGATTATTATCCACTCCCACTCATCTCTAATCTATTAGACTCACCTCTATCACAAATGAGCTACTCACTGGTTGTGATACTTGAACTTAATGGTGTTTCAGAGGTTCAGTATAAGGAGATAATGATAATAGATGATGAATAGTATCAACAGAAATAATTGATATAAATTGATATTGTTAAGTCTGAGGTCTAATCCTTAGATATAGAAGTATACATACAAAAGAGTGATGGCCTGTGCACAAGCTGTTGCCATCACATGATCAAAACTCATATCTGATGGAAGCTGTCATCTGTTATAGCAGCTATTAGGCTAATTTTAGAAGGTAACTAATTATGTTACTATATTGATATGCTTGTATCTCTATGAATACTTATTGCTATGTAATATACCATATATCATTGAAAATGGTTTGATAAGCACTTTCCAACACAAGTTTGATTATGCAAATCTGTCTAGTCATTCATGAGATATTAGCAAACAAAGATTTTACAGTTACTGATGATCTGATATCTTGGTTATTTGTTATTGCTTTTGTATATTCCACATATGTGCAGATAACCTTTATTTGGGGCTTTCCAGCACAACTTAGTTTGTGAAAATAAGTTCACTGGTTGTAGAGATACAAGCTGAATAAAGTTTGTGACAACCTTGCAAAGTTTAGATTTATTCAAAGATAGATCTTTGCCATGCTTACCATTTGGTTTGCATTGCCAATGGTGATGAATGGACTGTAATGTCTTTCAGTCTTACCAATGCTCCCGCAGCCTTTCAGCAATTCATGAACGACATTTTCTCTGACCTTTTGGATGTCTATGTCGTGATCTATCTGGATGATATACTCATCTACTTGAATAACATGTCTGAACATCACCAGCATGTAAAAGAAGTACTCAAGTGTCTCTGCAAGGCTGGTCTTTATGCCAAAGCAGAGAAATGCAAATTCCACTCTGAGTCGGTAGAGTATCTGGGATACATTCTTTTTCTTTCTGGCCTTATCATGTCCAATGACAAAGTAAAGATTATTCAAGACTGGCTGAAGCTGAAGAAAGTGAAGAATATTCAATCCTTCTTAGGTTTTGCTAATTTTTATCCCCAGTTTATCTTCAACTACTTGAACATTGTCATTCCATTAACATGCCTTACCTGGAAGAACATCCCTTGGAATTTTGACTCCTCTTGTCATGATGATTTCAATTCTCTCAAAAAAGCATTCATCTCTGCTTCTATCCTTACTTATTGGTATGATGAGATGATGAAGTGTAAGAAGACATTTCCATATATATTAGTGTAGGACATTATTATATTAGTCTACAATGATAAGAAGGCATGTGACACTGTTGTCACATGACTTGTCACATGATGTGAGGTCATAAAGCCTAAAGCAGTTTAGAATGGTCTAGAGAGAATGAGAATAGTCTAGATGATGATGTCAAGAAATATATTAACTATATTGTTATCTTATAATATATACACAATGCACTCATGGACAATGTATGAACATTAGGGCAAGAGTAATTATTTGTAACACAGACCATATGTAATTTATATAAATAGAATAGCAATATAGTGGGGACTCTTTGTCAAGTTTTCTTGTGATCTCTACTTGATATCCTGCTGAGAGATTTATTACTTATGCTACTATTGGTCATTATGACTAGTAGTTGCCACAACAATTGGGTTCTCAATGCTTAACTCATTATAAAAACTAATGCTTCGGACTATGCTCTCACTGCAATTCTTTCCATTGTTAATGAAGAAAATGAAGTTCACCTAGTTGCTTTTCACTTCTGCACTTTTACTGTGATGGAGTTGAATTATGACACACATGACAAGCAATTGCTTGCTATCTATGAAGCTTTCAAGATTTGGTAACATTACTTGGAAGGTCTGGCCTATCCCATCAACATTGTTATGGATTATAAAAATCTTGAGTATTTTCCTACTACCAAGGTATTGATTTGGAGGCAAGTATAGTAGTCTGAGTATCTTTCTCAGTTCAACCTTATCATCAGGTTCTGTCCTGGCTGTCTTGGTACCAAACTAGATGCTCTTACTAAATGGTGGAATATCTATCCTAAAGAGGGAAATACTAGCTATACCACAGTTAATTCTCATAACTTCGAACCTATCTTCACTCAATAACAATTAGTAATCTCTGTATAGGCTACTGTTTTTCTTTCCTCTTCTCCCCATACAGCTATAATAGTTGATTTGGACATCCTACATTAAGACATCCTTCCAGCTCTCCCTAATGACTCAATTGCTATAAAACACATTTCTATAGATAGCCAGTAGTCTACAGATCCAAACAGTCTTCTTCTCCTTGACAACAGAATTTGTGTATCATCCACTGGTAATTTCCATACACATATTCTCCATTATAATCATGATCACATCCTTGCCAGATATGTCAGAAGTGAAGACAATGGACTTGGTTTCTATTTTATTTTCTTTAATTTTCCTCTTATTTTCTCCTATTTTTTTATTGAAAGAATACAAGATAAAGAAGACAAAGTGTGACACAGTCACAGAAGTCACAGGCTCACATGATATAGAAAAGAGCATAGAAGGTTCTGGAACAAAATGAAGTTATATTATATGGCCATAACATATTAGCCTCATGAATGAAGCATGGTTTTTAGGATAGGTTAGAATTAACTTAACATAGACCATCATCAAAAGGTATATAAGATAGACTAGATTGTAGTAGGAACTCTATTGAGTTTTCTTGTGTTATTCAATATAAGAGTGTATCTTTTACTCAATACAGAATCTAAGTCATAACAAGATATTATGGTCAAAACAAAATACTGAAACTAGTTTACCATGGATATTTCTAGCCCAGCCTCTATGCTGATGTACAACAATTCTGTAAGTCCTATGTCACTTGTATATGATCCAAGCCACAACATCACAAGCTCTACAAATCTCTCAAACAACTTTCTATTCCCAAACAACTATGGAATTCCATTTCTATAGACTTCATCAAGAAGCTTCCATTATCATCTGGGTTTAACATTATCTTGGTCATAGTCAACTGGCTTACCAAGCAGGTGATCTTTATTCTTGCCCATGATATTATCACATCCACAGACTTAGCACATCTGTTTATTCTTCATGTGTTCTCCAAACATGGTGTTCCTTCTCATGTCACCTCTGACAAAGGCTTGGAGTTTGTGTCAAACTTCTTCCATTTCTTAGATACTTCTCTTAACATATAGCTTCACTTTACTTCAGGCTACCACCCTAAAGGTGATGAACAAACTGAACACACAAATCAGACTCTCAAGCAATACCTCTATATATATTGTAATTACTAGCAAGATAACTGGTCCAAACTTCTATCTCTTGTGGAGTTTGCCTACAATAATACTCCAAGTGCTACTACTGGTGTTTCTCCATTCTTCGCTAATAAGTGATATCATCCAAACATCACAGTTCACCCTAAATATGATATTGCTTCTTTCTAAGCCTACTGTCAAGATTACAAAAAGTGGACTTTACTCTTTTTTATTTTCTTTCTCATTTTTATTTTCTTTTGATTTATTTTTCACCTTTTCTATTTTTAGAACTCTGGAATTAGGGTTAGAAGTGATTGGTCACATCAGTTACATCTGATGGTATGGTTAC
>Ga0157364_1005230_pt1 | contig 13169 bp, 4 predicted proteins | sample AttsexASBM2_FD_111476 | JGI IMG/M metagenome (GOLD analysis project Ga0157364, IMG submission 111476) | Fungus gardens microbial communities from leaf cutter ant in Ribeirão Preto, State of São Paulo, Brazil - Atta sexdens ASBM2 | ecosystem: Host-associated > Fungi > Mycelium > Unclassified ... | reverse complement strand
GAAAAGTAATAGTGATGATTAGGCTTAAGAGGATTAATATACAGAAAGGAGTAACAGTAGAGATATTGTTAGATAGTGAGGCAATAGGGCCGGTTATGAGTTTTGAGTTAATTAGGAAGCAAGGTTGAAGGAAATAAAAAGACCAATATATATGAGAAATATAGATTCAATAAAGAGAGACTGATTAAATATATGGTAAAAGTCAATATTTATTATTAAGAGCACAGAGAGAGAACAAAGATTGATGTGATCTGTTATATTTTGTATTTCCAACCATATCCATTCTAACCCACAGATAACTCATACTCCCTCATTCATACTTCTTAAATTTCTTTCAGTATAGATCAAATAACTTTATTCCATCTTGAATGTTCTTGCTGGTCTAAGTTAACTCTATAGACCTCCATTCTCTGATATCTGAGAATCACTAAAAATTAGGGTAACTCACTTAGTAATTACATTCCAGATAGCTACTCTAAGTATACTAACTAGTATATAATTTAGTAGTCTATACTGTAGTAGTCATTCTGAAAATCAACTAAAACTAGCACTCCTCTTCTGATATTAGTAATGACATACCTCGCCTTTCTAGTGGTTTTCCACCCTCTAAGTCCCCGAGTCCCAATCCAAAATATGTGATCTATACAACTTATAGAGGTGTAGCATATAAGCTGAAGCTAAAGGTTGTTTCAATCCATATTCTACATTCTCAGATAATGTATAGTTACTTATCCTGGACTTCTGAAATGTCCTACTAGATCTTGGATAAATGAGGTGTAAACTGTGTCTAACACAATTAGAGAACAAAAGTGGAGTGTAATTTTAGAAATGCTATAGCTAGCTTGCCACAATTCTGAGATTGACTAGGGAATAGGGAAGATGAAGATGACAAGATGTCCAGATAAGTGTGGGAAGTAGTGGAGACTAAAATAAAGAAATCCAGGATGGTAGAAGCAGAAAGAGGAAAAGAAAAAAGAAGAGAAAGGAAAAAATCAAGAAAAAAAAACAGAATAAACCAAAAAAGGAGAGAATGATGAAAGTGAAAAAAGTGGCAGAAGAATAGAAGATTTGGGATAAAGAAGAAAAAGTAGCAAAGTTTGGAGAAGAGGCCAAGAAATTGGTTTCTCAAAGGTTTTACAAGTGAATCCATATCTTTGACAAGAAAGCAAGTAAGAGAATTCCAACAAAGAAGCTGTGAAATCATGTGATAGAAGTGAAGGAAGGGTTTGTGCTGAGAAAGAAAAAGATGTATTCATTGTCAAGGGAAGAAAGAGAAGAGATATGTGAGTTCATCAAAGAACAATTGAGAAAGGATATATTAGATATTCAAAGTTGCCTCAAATGGCACTAGTGTTTTTTGTAGAAGTGACAGTAAAAAGAGGATAGTTCAGGATTATAGATATTTAAATGAATGGACTATTAAAAACAATCACCCTTTATCTTTAATCTTGGATATTGTAGATAATATAGGTACTAAGAAACTATTTACAAAGTGGAACTTGTAATAGGGTTATAATAACATGTAGATCAAAGAAGGAGATGAGTGGAAGGTAGCATTCACAACTCTGAAAGAGTCATTTGAACCTATAGTTATGTTCTTTGGACTAACCAATTCTCCAGCTATTTTTCAAACAATGATGAATGAGATCCTATGGGACTTGATCAATACTGGAGAAGTGGCAAGCTTCATTGACAATACAATTGTAGGAATGGAGAAAGAAGAGGAACACAATGAAGTAATGAAGAAAGTAGTAAAAAGATTGGTAGAAAATAGGTATATGAAACCAGAGAAGTGCAAGTGGAAGATGAGAGAGATAGAATTCTTGGGAGTGGTAATCAGACCTGAGAGAATTAAGATAGAGAAGGAGAAGATGAAAGGAGTATTGGATTGGCAAACTCCAAAAGAGGTTAAGAATGTATAAAATTTCTTAGAACTGGCAAACTACTACTAATAGTTCATAAAAGATTTTGCATCTATAGCTGGGCTATTATATAACTTAGTAAAGAATGATCAGAAGTGGGATTGGATGGAGAAGAAGAAAAAGGCATTTAATGAGTCAAAGAAGGAATTTACAAAAAAACCAGTTTTAGTAGTACCAGACTTAGATAAAAAATGAGAATAGAAGTTGATGTTTCAGACTATACAATGGGAGAGATGCTATTTATGAAGTGTGAAGATGGAAAATAGACTTATCTCTCAAAATCTCTTGATGAGACAAAGAGGAGCTGCAAAATCCACAATAAATATTGGCAGTGGTCAAAGGTTTAGAGAACTGGAGGCACTTGTTAGAGGGTATCAAGTTCAATTTCAAAGTTTATCTAGACTATAATAATTTAGGATATGTCATGAAAGTACAAAAGTTGAACCAAAGGCAAGCTTGTTAGGCATTATACTTGTCAAGATTTGACTTTACCTTAAAATATATACTGGGAATAAAGATGGAAAAAACAGGTGGACTTAAAAGAAGACCAAACTGAAAAGTAGGAGTAGAAAAAGACAATGAAAATCAAAAACTAATAAAAGAAGAATGGATTTGTAACTTAGAAGAAATAGTAATAGATGTCCATGAAGTAAATATACTAGAAAAAATAAAAATAGCTAGAGGAAAGGATGAGGAAGTCATTAGAGTAGTAAAAGAGATGCAGAAGAAGGCAGGAGTAAAATTATTTTGTATTGAAAGAAAAAAGTATATATGTTAAAGAATGAGAAGTTAAGAATGGAGATAATCCAGCTGTACCATAATATACCAGTAGCTAGACATGAAGGAAGATAGAAGACAATATAGTTGGTAATGAGGAACTACTAGTAGCCAAGAATAACAAAATACATAAGAAAATATATAGATGGATATAATATGTGTTTAAGAATGAAGAATCATACAAAGATACTAGTGGAGAAGTTGATGGCAAATAAAATATCAGAGAGACCATAGACATATTTGATAGTAGACTTCATTACAAAGTTGCCATTAGTAGCTAGAAAAGATACAATTCTGGTAGTTTGTTGTCAGAGTTGTAAATATTGGACTTTATTTCATTTTTATTTTTCTTATTTTCTTTTTATTTTGTCTTCATTTTTGTTTCTCTTTTATTTAGAGTTAGGGTTTAGCATAATGTCACAGTCACACAATCACATGGTTATAAGAGAATAGAGTAGAAGCTTCTGGAATGATAATATCATATAATATACTTAACACATATTGGCCTCAAGATGTATATATTATTAGGCGCAGTTTATACTAGAGGTGAAAGTCCACAAGATAGACTTGGAGATATGTGGACTCATGGAACAACCTTGGTTTCAGCTTATATGCTGTGCTGTCTATCTACCATGTGGTTGTAATTTCAGAGAATAGGAAGAAGTCTGAGATGGAAGTGAGTACTGATTTGGTATATCACTATTGAATACCAGAGATTGAGTTCAATAAGAATTTATCTTCATTGATTATCAGACTAGCAAATTACAGTGTAACTACTAGTCTTATATAATGAGTTCCTACTATAGAAGATGCTCAGAATTTCAGTGGTATAGCTCCTATTACTCTGAGTGGAGGTTTCAGTGTTGAGATACTGATAAGAGTAACTCTATCATGAAAGACCAAGTTAAATAAGAGCATCTCTACCATAGAAGAAAAAATATCCAGATGGTTGTAACACCACTATAAGATGTGTTGTGATAAAGATTGCTACCGTAAAAGATAGGCTTGTATAATTAGGAGGTGATATCACTGCAAGAATGTAATTTCTGGATGGGTGGACTTGCATATGACATATATAGTCTTTAGAGTAGGTTATATATAGTAGTAAACAAGAACTAACAAGGGTAGTATATAAGGTAAACACATTGTACTAGAAACTCTATTAAGTTATCTTGTAATTAACCCAATCCAAGGTTTAACTTTTAGTTCTAACTCTTGAGCCTTAAGTTATAACATTCATAATGAGTTGTCCAAAATAGCAAATTTTGTGGCAATAATAGAAGGAACATTGGCAGAAAACTTGGCAAGGTTGTTTATGTTACAATTGAAGACTTATAAAGTGAAGTCAACAGAAAAACCTTATATTAAGGTAAATACAAGAGAACTCAATAGAGTTTCTAAGTATAAGATATCTACCTTATATACACTGGGCTATTGGTCCATGCTATACTCAATCTAGCCTATTCTAAAGAGTATACATAATACATACTGTTGACATATACACATAATATAATATTATTATCTTAGAACTTTCTATGTTTTTCTACTGTGACATATAACAGATGTGTGACATCATGCTAAACTCTAATCTTAAGTTAAAAATAAAAATGAAAAGAAAAATAAAATAGCATTCAGAGATAATATGTGAAAGTTGTATAAATTGCTAAAGAGTGTGATTTTAAATAGGAGACCTCAGTTTACAGTGGAGTTAACAAAAGAGCTGAACAGAATGTTAGGAATTGAAATGAAGTTGTTGACATCCTTTCAACTACAAAGAGATAGGCAGACAGAACAAATGAATTAGGAGTTGGAACAATATCTCTAGTTCCTTATAGATCATAGACAGAAGAATTAACTAGAATAACTAACAACAACATAATTTGCAGTTAACAATAAAACACATTCAGCAACTAAGGTATCTTAATTTATAGTAAATTAAGGTAGAAAAATGAGGATGGAAGTAGACATTAGAAAGAAGGAAAAAGTGGCAAAGACAATGGAATTTGCAGAAAGGATGAAGAAAGTACAAGAGAAAACAGAAGCAACATTGAGAAAAGCATAGAAAGAGATAAAGCAGCAAGTAGATAAGAGAAGAAAAGAGACTAAGAAGTAGAAGAAGGAGGATGAAGTAATATTGAGTATAAAGATCTGGTGTTCAAAGAAAGACTGGCAAAGAAATTAGTGGATCAATATATTAGTCTACATATTATTAACAAGATAGAAACTACTAATGCAGTCAACTACCAACTTCAATGAGAATTCAGCTGGTTGTAAATGTCAGTTAAGTAGTAAGATATAGAGAGCAAGTGGAGAGACAGAAAGTAGAGGAAGTAAAACTAGTAGAGATAGATGAAGTTGAAGAATAGAAGGTAGAAAAAATTTTAAATAAAATAAAAATAAGAAGAGTGGTAAAGTATTTAGTACAATAGAAGGTATTTACAGCAGAAAATAATACTTGGAAGAATAAGAAGGACTTGGAGAATGCAAAGAAAGTGGTGTATTAGATATGATTCATACCTTATTATCTGAGATCTAATGAAATATCTTAAAAGTCTAAAATAGTTAGTTGTGTATTATCCAAGAACACAAAAGATAAAGTCAGAACAACCTTTGACTTTAGCTTGTGTGCTGTACCTCTACAAGTTATACTGGTCACATATTTCAGAAAAGAACTTGATGAACTTTAGTAGATTGAGATTATCAGAAGGTGGCAAGATATGTTGTTGCTAACATTGGAAGAAGGTGTCAGTTTTGATTAATTTTTAGAATAAAGCTAATACAGTGTAAACTACTAGTTTATATACTAGATATGATACCTAGAATAGTTATCTGAAATGAAACCACTAAGTGAGTTACTCTAGTTTACTAGTAATCCTTGGATATCAGAGATAAAAGTCCATAGAGTTTAGCAAAGGGCCAGCAAGAATATCTAAGGGAGAATAAAGAGAGATGATTTGTATTAGAAAAAGTTGGGAAGCATAAATGAGAAGAAAAGTATTATCTATGGGTTGGAGCAGATGTGGCTGAAATAAAATGTGATATAGTGGCAGAATTTAAAGAGAGGCTTAAAAGTATATAGTAAGGATGTTGTATAAATATCAGACATGATTCATACTGGGGGTAAAAGTCCACAAGATGGACTCAAAGATATACAAACTTGTGGAATGACCTTGACTTCAGCTTATGTACTGTGCTGTCTGTCTGCCACATGGTTACAATTTCCAATAAAAGAAAGAAGTCCAAAATGGGAGTGAGTACTGATTGATATGTTACTGTTGAACACTGGAGATCAAGTTCAATAAAAAGTTATCTTCATTGATTATCAGACTGGCAAATTACAGTGTAACTACTAGTCTTATATACAGGTATATACTATAGGAGATGCTTAGGGTTTCAGTGGTATAGCCCCTATTGCCCCAAGCAGAGGTTTCAGTGTTGAAATACTGATAGGAGTATGACTCTGCCATGAAAGACTGAGTCAGATAGAAGTATCTCCATTATAGAATACAAAATCTCTAGATTGTTGCATCACCACCATGTGAACATGTTGCAAGAAAAGTGGCTGCTATGAAAGGTAAGCTTTTAGATTAGGTGTTGATGAGGAGTATCACTGCAGAAATGTGTTTTCTGGATGGGTGGACTTGGTATATAATAATAGATAGAATAATGGTGTTATGCAAGAGAATGCTTTTTCACAAAAACAAGTAATCTTCTAAGGTTTTTAAGTATATAAGACCTCTTTGAAAGTATTAGCAAAAAGAACTTACACTTCTAGATAATGCTTTAGGTTTTCTCAAGTGAATAGCAATCAAGAAACAGTGTAGTAGCCATTAACCAAACCAAATCTCAACTAGAAGGAATTTCTAGAAATCAGAAACACCACTTACAAATAACTAACTATAAAGAGCATAAACTTGCAAAAGAGTCTTATCAAGTTACAAATATTCAGATGGTTAAATAAGAAAGAAATGTACTAGATCAGATGCTAATATAATCTAAAATGGACAAATAAGAAGAAGTGGCTATAGAAATAGTAAAGAGGGAATAGACTAGATTCTTATAGGTAGAGATCAATTATCTGATCAAGATTGGGTTGCAAATGAAGAAATAGCTATGTAATCATAAGGCCTCAAAGAACTTCATTATAGTTTTAGTCTTCATTCTCTAGTTCCATTCTTTGTATTTTTAGACTAATATATAAGACACAAGTGGAAAGGAGTAAAAAGAGAAAACCCTATCTAAATACACCCACTGTTACAACTCAAAGACCTCACTGTTGGTCAATAAGAAGAATCTTATATTAGGTTAACATAAGAAAACTCAATAGAGAACTCTGTATAGGATTATCTACCTTATATACCTTAGGCTACTGGTCTGTGCACTACTATGTTAACCTATCCTAAATGACCATGTATCTACCTTAAGGTCAACATATGTATAATACATTATATGACATCATTTTTTCCAGAAGCTTTTATTATTTTCTATCATAACATATAACCATGTGATAGTATAACTATAGTCTGTGATGTTACACCAAACCCTATTCCTAGTTCTAAAAATGGAAAACAGAAAATAAATTGAATGAAAGAAAATAAAATAAAATAGAGTCCAATCTTTGTACTTCTATTTTATCAAATGAGTGTTGTTAGTACCTACTATTACTTTTGAACAAGTTTTAGAGAGTTCTAACAAGTCTGGGAAAAGCTGGTGAGATGATTATCAGTTAGTAGCTTCAATCATAAGATTTAACTTGAGAGATATCTTCAGAATGCATTATCTGAAATATATAGTGTTGTCAGAGGCTCTTAAGGAGCTTTGTAATCTATTCACTAGATTTTTCAAAGAAGCTTGTTATACAGTGTAAGATTCACTATTTAGAAGTGTATTAGTTAGGGAAAGCATTCATAAGCAGATGCTACTTGTATATTTCTCTTAATATTCTTTCTAACTTTATTCTTTTATAAGAGCCTACTTATATGTTCTAAATTATTTTTTCTATATCTTCTATTGATTTCTGATGTTGATATCATTCTCTTTGAATTCTTTAGTACACAGTTAAAGGCTAATGTTACATAGTGTTGTGGCAATCACTAGTAACAAACACCAATAGCAATACAAGAAGTAAATCTCTTCATAGAATATCATTGTAGTAATCACAAGAGAACTTAACAAGAAGTTTCTGCTATATTCCTATACTATTTATACAAAGTCCTCATAATCTATGCTAATGATAAATAACCCTACCCTAATGTCTATATGTAGTCCATATATTAACCTCATGTCTTCCATAAGAACACCATACCATATACATATGCCTTAATATCATTCTTCTAGTCCATTCTCTCAGAGTCTAGGCCAATGACCTCACACCATGTGACATGTCATGTGACCATGGTCATGTGCCTCTTCATTGTCAAAATAAAGAAAAAAAGAAAAGAAAAATCAAAGGAAAAGAAATATTAAATTAAGAAAAATAGATAAAAGGAAAAATGTTAGTGTTCAAGCACACCATAATACATAGTTTGTGTTGTATCCTAGCATAACCTCTTTTCTGCTTAACCTCTATTAATAAAAAGTTTGAGGAAGAGTATTTATAAAATTTGGAGAGAGACTAGTAAAAATAAAAGATAGTTTCTCTAGAGGAGAAACTTTGAAGAGAAAGTAATGTTAAAATTAAAAATAGTAAACTTTATTTATTTTTATTTCATTTCTCATTTTCATTTTATTTTCTATTTATTTTTTATTTTAAATTTAGGATTAGGGATTAGTGTGATATCATATATCATAGTTATAGTCACAAGAGCATATATCATATAAAAGAATATAAAATGTTATAAGATAATAATATCATATAGTATATTTACCACATATTAATCTTATAGATAATATATAGTCTTTAGGGTAGATTAGATAAGATGTTTTACAGACCAACTGGCCAGTGTATATAAGGTAGAGTTCTACTACAAAGTAGTCTACTTTTTAAAAGCTAGTCTATACATATCTAGCCTACTCTAAAGCTATGACTAAGTTTTTCTAATAGTTTTTATAATATTTTAAATCATATATCTGTGCTTGTGTCTGTATTACCTATGTAACATAATATTACATCCTCTTATCTAAGTCCAAAGAAGAAAATAAGGAATATAAACTATAAAAGAAAAATAAAAATCCAAGTCCATCTAAAAGATTTCTGACATAATGGAAGAATAGCATTACTTTCTATAGAAAGCTACAACCCTAGTTAAAATTTAGATGAACCTTGAATGCTTTATGACTACTAAGAAGCTTAACAAAAGGCAAGTCTAGTGATTTATATACCTAGCACATTTTAACTTTATATTATACTATTGTTCTAAAAAGTTTATGGAAAAGTCTAACATACTTTTATAGTGATTTAATTACAGAACTGAGTTCCAGGATAACTGGAATATGATACTACTCAAACTAGAGTTTCTTACTATTTAAGTACTAGAAGGTGTGGTCCTAGAAGGTAAGGAGAAGGCACTCTTAAAAGACATTGAATAAGGGAATTAACTTGGTAAATAAGAAGAACTTATAGCTAGAGCTATAAAGAAATTCCAATAGTCTGCAGTGGAATTACTACACTCTGTAGAGTAGTCTGAGAGTGAGGATCTCTTATTGTTTTACAGTAAGTTATATATTTTTAATACTACAGACCTCTATAAAAGGATAGTCATACTATACTATGATTTAAAGATAGCCAAATATAAAGATAAGTGGAAAACTCTAGAACTAGTCTCTTAGAACTACTGATAGCCCCAAATATCAAGGTATATAGGTCAGTACATCTATCAGACATGGTTCATACTAGAAGGTGAAAGCCTATAGAGTTGGCTTAGGAATATATAGAGTATAGAAACCTTGTGTAATAAGCTTGGTGATACAAACTTGTTAGAACAACCTTGACTTTAGCTTATGTACTATACTATCTGTCTGCTGTATAGTTGCAACTTCAGATGAGTAAATGAAGTCTAAGATAGAAGTAAGTGCTGATTTGGTGTATTACCATTGAACACCAAATATTGAGTTCAATAGAAGTTATCTTTATTAATTATCAAACTAGTGAATTACAGTATAACTACTAGTCTTATATACAAATTAGATATATAGAAAATGCTCAGAGTTTCAGTGTATCATTCTGAGCAGAAGTTTTAGTAGTGAGATACTAAAAGAAGTTAGATAGGAGAACTCTGCCATGAGAGACCAAGTTCAATAAGAGTATCCCTATTATAAAAGACTGGATATTCAGATTGTTGCATCACTACTAAGAGGATATATTGCAAGAGGAATGGGCTTGTCTCAGAGATATTATAATAACAACACTACCATGGAAACATATCTTCAGAATGGGTGGACTTGACATATGACAACATTAGTACTTGTGATTTCTGTTTGTATACTAAACTAACTCAATACTTATCTCTTAATAAGTTGTGTCCTCTTTTAATACCAGGTATAAGATAGAAAACTTTGTTATCAAACTTCCAGAGTCTGTGAGCTTCAACATAGTCATGATGGTAGTTGACTTAGTATCTAAGAGAATTAATTTCATTTGAATACACATAACTTTTACCACAGAGGGTGCAACTAGGCTCTTTCTGTACAATGTGTGAAAATTACATAGCCTTCCACTCTATGTAGTCTCAGATAGAGGACTACAGTTTATTACCTACTTTACTAAGAAGTTATACTATTTGTAAAACATTGAAATTGTCATCTCTATGGCTTAGTATCTACAGTCAGATAGACAAACAGAATATGTTAACTAAGAACTAAACCAATATCTCTAATTGTTCATAAACAAAAGCAAAGCAACTAACATAACCTCCTGTTCAGGACAGATTTTTAGCATAACAATCATGTCTATACTTCTACTCAGCAATATCTATTTCTTTTATATACAGGTGGTCTCCTCTATATAGCTTTTGAGCCTCATTAGCAAGAGTCAAAGATGAAATATATTGCAAAATTTGCAGCACAGATAAAGTCTGCACTAGAAAAGCAAAGTCAGCATCTACAAGTCCCAAGAAAACATAAAGCTATACTATAATTAATTCCAACTTTTAAACCTAGTGACAAAGTTTATTTCAACTCTGCAAACATTTAGAACACTCATCCTTCCACTTAACTGTTTTATTAATGTCTCAGACTTTATCTAGTAGTGAAGAAAGTAGAACTGATAGCTTACTACCTAAAACTACTGCCTACAATGAGAAGACTGCATCTGGTGTTCAATATCATTAAGTTAACTACTACATCTAAAAACCTGATTTCTGGTAGATACCCAGACCTTCCATCTAACTCCATTTTTATAAACAAACAAGAAGAGTAGAAAGTCAAGAAAATTCTAGACAGCTGCTGGTACTAATAGATACCAATATTTGACCAAGTAGAAGAGCTTTAGTCTAGAGGAGAACTCTTGGAATAATGTCTCTAAAGTGTTTATACTATACAAATCTATCAACTTAATACCATAGCCTCATAGTTCATTCAAGTAGCTAAATTCTCAGCTATCAAGTTTTGCCCAATTACTGTTACTTTGAAATACAGAAATCTAAAAGGAATGGATATCAGGGAACCTGTTCTTACATCATCTCTAACCTTGTTAAACTCTGCTATATCTCTGAGCTAATACTGCAATATTCTGCAGTCATTTGTTATAATTATTCTAAATACTTCTATAAAGGTTTCTGACCATCTGGTCACTATTATTCCTTAGTTACATCAGCATTTTTCTGCTAGATTCAAATACACTCTAGTAATATTTACCATCTTTAGAAGTAATTGGAAAAAGATAGCAAAGTTTTAACAGAGTTTACAACTCTAGAGAAATCCTAAATAATATTGTCTAATAGTACTATATATACAACTCATCTTCAGAAAATTCTAAGAGAACAAAATAAATTTTCTCAAAGATAAAAACTGCTCTAAGTATTCAGGAGTCCATTTTAATCAGGCAGAGGCATTAAGTGGAATATCTGGTAACATAACTACAAAATGATAGAATTGTATAGTCAGAAACCTCAATAGAACATTACTGGATTATAGAAGCTTATTAGTCAATAGCCATGAGAAAGTAGGCAGACATTTATGGAGAATATTGTAGTAGTTGAGAAGTCTAATAGTATTGTGGCAGAGCATAGATACAAAACTCAGAGGATAGAACTATATGGTTAACTCAAGCTTCTACAAGCACTACAGGCTTGAATTTAAGAAAAATAGGTAGTTTTTTTATAAGAAGTTCATTTCCATTAGATCAGGAACTTCAATATAGCAACTTTGAATGTTGTTGGATAATAGAGGCTCATTAGCCAGTGGCTAAGAAAAGAGAATCAGTGATTGGAAGAAAATGCATGAGATCTACAGTATTGTAGTAGGAGTGAGTAAGATTTGACAGTGTTGTGGCAGAATAGTAGTGAAGAACTGTGGTGTTAACTCATACTTTGGCAGGTACCACTAACTTAAATTTAGGCAAAACAGAAAATTCTCTTACAGTATTTTTCTACTAAATTGGAATGAACTCTAGTAGTATTTATAATAGTTACTACCTCTAGGAGTCTCTATTCTGTTTCTTTAGAACTTTTTGGAGGTGAGTACTACTTGTATTTGTCAGTCAATATACTTAGAACTTTCTAGATGCTGTAAAAGTTTATAAGAGAATCTGTTACCTTATCAAAATTTGAGTCTAAAATACCTATAAAAGTCTATAGTTAACTTTACAGATCTCTTATTCTTCAAGTCTACTACCAATATCTCACTACAACACAACTGGACTCTGCTCACTTGTCAAAGTTGAGAATAATGAACTCCATTTATTTTCAATTTCTTTCTCACTTTCATCTTCTTTTCTATTTATTTTGGAAGCCAGAGTTAGGGATTAGCATAACTCAGTACTACATATCAGTTACAGTGACATCATGATGTCACTGTTACACTGCCACATAATCATGTGTCATAATAGGAGATAGTAGAAGGTTCTGGAAAAATAACATTATATAGCATGTTATATATATGTTAATCATATAGTTATTTAGGGTATGCTAAAGTAGCTGAGCACAGATTATTAGTTTCAGATATATAAGGTAAAAAATTATGTACAAAGCTCTCTATTGAGTTCCCTTATATAAACCCTATATAAGATTCCTTCTTTTGACCAGCTCTAAGGTCTTAAGTTTATAATATCACTCTTGCTGCAACTTTGTGAACTTCTATGTACCCTCTTCTAATCACTAACCTACTTTCCTCAGATACTAACTGATGAGCTCCTATTATCCGACAATGTTTGAGATTGCTATATTAAAGTTTCTAACCATACAGCTCTATCATTCTGTAATTAGATTACTAGATATTCTACCTAATATTTCACTTAATTAGAATAAACTTTTGAATATTTAGAGTAGCTGTCATCTCTAAGAAACTCTGTTCTATTCTTCTAGGATTTTTCTG
>Ga0157364_1005229_pt1 | contig 13170 bp, 11 predicted proteins | sample AttsexASBM2_FD_111476 | JGI IMG/M metagenome (GOLD analysis project Ga0157364, IMG submission 111476) | Fungus gardens microbial communities from leaf cutter ant in Ribeirão Preto, State of São Paulo, Brazil - Atta sexdens ASBM2 | ecosystem: Host-associated > Fungi > Mycelium > Unclassified ... | reverse complement strand
GTTTAGAACAATAACGATATCCTGATCGGAACATTGCAAACCAGACTAAGTCTCCTACTGATACTCTTGTCAGTAGTCCGTGCCCAAGCCACGAGGGCTATGGAATTGCAAAGACTGCAGACCGACCCGTGGGTGAACCAAATGGTTAATCATAAGTAAGGGGTCAGTTTGTAACATTACCCCTTCCCAAGGTTATGTCTTTGCAACCTCACTGTACAATCTCCCTAGGATTCTAACTGTTGGCATTCTTGGAGCTTCTGGATGAGTGTGATGTAATTCTTAACAGCTCTTTTGTGCACCCTTTAAGATCTTGTTGCTTCAGTCTTCCCAGGTTGATTCCACTGCCTGAAATATCATCTCACATCAACCACATCAACTACAATGGCACTGCCTCCACAATATTAGTAGGCTTAACAATTCACTGGCTAGGGGTCCACTTTGATTGCAAACTTCTCTACAACACTATGTCACCAAAATAGCAGTAAAGGTGTCACAAACTTTATTCAGCTTGTATCTTCACAACTAGTAGACCAATTTTCAGAAACTAAGTTGCACTGGAAAGCCCCAAATAAGGGCTATCCACACATATGTGGAATGTACAAAAGTGACAACAAACAACCAAGATATTAGGCCATCAATAACTGTAAAAGTTTTGTTGGCTAATATCTCATGAATGGCTAAATGGATTCACACAATTAAACTTGTGTTGGAAAGTGCTTATCAAACCATTTCTGATAATATATAGTATATCCCAAAGCAATAAGTATTCATAGAGATGCAAGTATATTAATATAGTAACATAATTAGTTACCTTCTAAAATTAGCCTGACAGCTGCTATGACAGATGATAGCTCCTATCAGGTACAATTTTTGATCATATATATCAGAGTTGCAAAGCTTAGACTTGAGATTTTATTAGTCATGTAGTAGCAAAGAAAGAATATAAAAGGTTCTGGAAGAATGATATCATACAACATGTTTAATACATATTGATCTTAAGGCAAATATATGGTTATTTAGAATAGGCTAAAATAGTAGAGCACAGACCATAAGCCTTTAGTATATAAGGTAAACAATCCTGTATAGAGTTTTCTATTGAGTTCTCTTATATTAACCCAATACAAGGTTTCTTTTATTAACTAATCTTAAGATCTTTAAGTTATAATAATATGATAGAAACAGCTTGTATACAGACTCCCACTCTTTTGTTTGTATATATACTTCTGTATCTAAGGATTAGACTTTAGACTTAACAATATTAATTATTCTTGTTGATACTACTTATTATCTATCATCACTATCTCCTTATACTGAACCTCTAAACTACTATCAAGATATCTAAGCTCAAGTATCACAATTAGTAAGTAGCTTATTTTGTGATAGAAGGCTAAGAATGCTATTGTCAAGATCACAGAAAGTAGACTTAGTTTCTTTTTATTTTCTTTCTCATTTTTATTTTATTTTTGATTTATTTTATTTTTCTATTTTTAGAACTCTGGGATTAGGGTTAGAAGTGATCTGTCACATCTGTCACATCTGTCACATCTGATGGTGTAGTCACAGTATTGATTATAGGACTTAAAAGAAGGGAGTAGAAGGTTCTAGAATAAAATAATATCATACAACATAGACACCACATGTTGGTCTCATACTTGACACATGGTCATTTAGGGTAGGATGCACAGTACCTAGCACAGACCATCTGTAGGAGTATATAAGATAGACTATTTTGTAAAGAGCTCTCTATTGAGTTCTCTTATGTCTTCTCTAATACAAAAGTTTGACCTCTGAATCCACTCTAAGGTTCTAGGGTTATAACAGCTATTGTATATATCTCAATGCTAGCAAATACTGTTTGGGGCCTATCACACTACCACTACTACTTTCTCTACTATACAAGTATTCTTTCTATTATCACTTATGCTAGTGTTATCTAGTAGATAGGCAAATAGAAATATATTCAAATACTGAATAAAGTCTAAAATAAAGTACTTTACCTAATATGTATAGCCTTTCATACTACTTTTACTCATGTATTAGAACTAGAAGTGTTTATTCCCCCTCTTGGCCTATATATAGACTTTCTTACTAGATATACTGCTATTCACTTTAACAAACTTAGTACTAACAATTCTATCCTTTAACAACTATCTAACAACTAGTGTAATAGACAGAGACTCTCAGATTCTCCTCTTCTTTCTACTAAATATAACTACAGGTCCAAACCAACATAATTACAAAAAACAGCTATATTTATCTCTTCAGCCCATGAACATATATTTCCTTTCCTTCTTCCTTTATAACAAAAAATATAGCTAGACTATGGAAAATGCATTATAATTTACCAATTTACAACTAATAAAGACAAAGTAGTGGCTTACTTTAACAGATTTGTTAACAAAGTACAATATCACTTAGAAACACTCCTTACTTACTTGGATGGCTCCCAAATCTCCTTTCTTAACCAATTTTACCAAATTAAATCAACAGTAATAGTGTTGTGGCAACCACTAGTCACAAAGACCAATAGTAGCACAAATGGTAAATCTCTTAAAGTCAGATATCTAGTGAAAAGTTCACAAGAGAACTTGACAAGGAGCCTCTTCTTAATTAGGGTCCTATATATATAAAGTCCTTATAGTCCATGCTACTAATAATTAACCCTACCCTTATGTTCATGCTCTTTTCTTATATTCGCTTCAAGGTTGCTATATTGTATACATGTGCTCTGACATCATCTTCTAGATTCTTCTACCACCTTCTAGGCCTATAACATCACATCATGTGACATGTCATGTGACTACAGTGTCACATGCCTCTTCATCGTCCAAAAGAAAAGAAAAAGAAAAAGAAAACAAAATTCCTATAAAGTCAGAAAATAAAAGAAAAGAAAAGAAAATTGTTAGTGTCCAAAGTATCTTATAACAAATAGAGTACTACCAAGGAAGAGAAGTCTTCTACTAAAAACTTGGCCTTAAAAGCTTAGCTGAAGTTTATAATGCAGAGCTTGCAAGACTTATAACTAGGCTATTAGAATCTATCTCCTTTGCAAACCAACATCCTAAAGTTTACCATATCCAACTATATGCTAATAATATCTCAGCTATATCCATAGTCTCTAACCCCAAACTTTGACAAGACCAGCTTATGGCATATATTTTTTACTAAAAGGCTCTTAGATGGCTTGACTCCTTACCATACTACCACCTTTCTATCTCCTAGTCTTCTGGCTATACTAAAATCAGAAGAAATAGAAAAGCCAATAAACTAACCAAAGAAGCTGTAAAACTTTAGAGTCAATTTAATACTATAACTACTTTGGCAAGCTGCCAAGCACATGAATACATACTTACCAAATGGAAATAGATATAGAGACATACCAGATATCCTTGGGACAAAATAAGGCATAGCTGTCCTAAGTAAATTCCTTAAGAAATTAGGTGCATTTATTAAGAATAGGATAGGTCCACCTATTATTAAAGACTCTCTAGCTACTGAACATGATATAAAAGACCCTGAGAATGACTAAGAATAGCCTTGGAACCAACATACCACATTAAGTCACAATTACCACTTTTTTATCATGTTTTTATACTTTCTCTCATAATTTTCTTCTAGTTTATGTCTATCATTCACTACCATTGGCTTGTGCTCATTCTCACAGCCAACATTACTAACCTGACCTGCTCTAACATTCTCCTCAACCAGACATCTTCATATCTTACTTCTAAACTATTATTTAATTTTATCTTATAAATGTAGATATCACACTGTTGAGAGAGCATAATTACTTCCAATACTCATCATATCTTAGTACTAGTTTGCTTGTATAATATAGAAAATAGGAATAAACAACAACAACAACAGCCTGAGTTATGTGGGCCTAGTAAATAGTGTGTAGTACTACAAGAATACTTTCTTGATCTCAGTCTATTAACTCAACTTCTCTGATATTACATATACTAACATCTTTAACTCTCCAAAATAATACTCACTCAAGTCATTGTCACCTTTCTCTCAACTATCTTCATGCTATTATATAGACAGACCATTAGAAGTCATTGGAAAGTCTTGAAGACCAAAAGATGGAAAGCATACAAAGAATATTCAAAGTTATAAAAAAGGAACTGAAATCAAGAAATTAGCTAAAAGCAGAACCTCTAAAGGATTTTGAAGAAAACTCTACTAAAATAAGTAATTGGTACAAAAGGATGATCCTATACTTCAACAACAAGGAAATTAGTAATAATTGGGAAAGATCAAGAAGAAAAGATCACCAAGCTTAGAAGTGGGCTAATACTACCATTAGAATTTTTCTATCTTTCCAGAAAGAGAAAAGCCAATGGTTAGAAGAAAATGAGGAACCTTTTAAAGAAGAAGATATCAAGAACTTTGTAAACAAACCCCATTCCTAAACTAGAATTGTCAGAAATACAAAGTTTAGATACTAGCTTTTTTATTTAATATTTCTGTTTTATTTTCTGTTAATTTATTTTTCTATTTCTTAAACCTAGGATTAGGGTAAGGGTGACAAGATCATGCTGTCACACATCAGTCACATCATATGACACAGTCACAAGTCACAAGATCACAGAGAAGAATATAGAAGATTCTGAATAGATAATATCATAACAATGTATAGTACACATGGTCTTTAGGGTAGGCTAGAAAAACAGTAACATAGGCCATCATAGTTAGTATATAAGATAGATATTTCCATACAGAGTTCTCTATTGAGTTCTCTTGTGTTAACCTAATACAAGGTTCATTTACTTGTCCAATACTAAGGACTTAAGTTTGTAACATTAGAACTTGATTCCTATTTCAAAGACTGCTCAACACTGAGCCCTCTTCACAACTTATTCTCTCATCATCCTCAATGGCAGGTAACACATCCAACATCAAAGAAGACATATAGCCAGATCCTAGGCTTAAAAGGTATACCAACTAGGAAGGGGAATTCTAGTTGTTTGTTTTGTGCCAAAGCCCACTAGTACTTAACAAATGTAACACCTTGTATGGACGTATTAGATAGTTTTCATAGTAGAAGCCTTGTACTGCAGTGCCTACTTGTGGTCTATACATGCAAAGGAACAGTAGACATCCTTTAGATATTGTCTAGAGTAGAACGACCTTCTTAGGTCAAAATCATATACAATTCAATTAGGGTAGTAGTCAATTGTAGTTAGTAGAAAAGTATAGATAGGGCAAGAAGAGGACCTGCTATCACTTACAGAGATTTTGTCAAGTTCAGAGTACAAATCAGAAGGCAAGACTAGCACAGATTCCATGCTTTCTTTATACATGTTATAACCACCTACACCTCCATCACTATCATCAACTTTACCCCCTCCTTACAAAATGAGTCAATCCAACTACCCCACCATTATAAGGCAACTCCAGAAGCAGATTGCAGCATTAATGATACAAGTAGGACAAGAAGGAGTAGAAAAGGTAATAACAAACACAGAAGTAGCAAGACTCCAGGTGTTCAATAGAACCTTATCTAAGGTCTCTAGATTTATAGCAGCATGTTGATTATATATCAGAATAAAGATGAGAGGGGCAGTAGTTGAGGAGCAGATTTAATGGATATTGTCATATATATGGGGAAGATCGGTGGATGTCTAGAAAGAAAATATATTGGAAGATTTAGAAGCAGGACTATTGGATTATGAGACTGTGGGAGAATTCTTGATAGATATCAGGAAAGAGTTTGAAGGGGGAGATGAGGAGTTAACAAAAGTAGCAGAGCTGAAGAGGTTAGAGCAGGAAGAAAGAACAGTAAAAGAATATGTATAAGAGTTCAAGAGAGCAGCAAAAGGAAGTGATTATAAGGAACACCCACTAATTGAAGAGTTCAAATAGGGCATGAACCCAATGGTTAGAAGAAGATTGATGGAGGTAGAATACCAACCAAGCTCTATTAAGTAATGGCAGAAATGGGCTATTGTCCTAGATAGGAACTGGAGAGAGAGTAGAAGAGAAGAGAAGAGATTAAGGGGATGACAAGAACAGAGGAGACCAGCTCCAAGACAGCAAGAGATACAATGACAAATATTACCATGACCTCAAGTCTAGCCAAAGAGGCAGTAAATACCTCAACAACAGACTCCAGCAGGACTAGCTCCAATAGAAGGAGTAGAGAGAACAAATGCAGTAATGGCACGCTCTCTACAGAAAACAGGATTTGCTTAATAGAACTCATATACTATAGATGTGGATAGAAGGGAGAATAGGAATTGTTATGCTTGTGGGGGATTTGAACATATGGCTAAGCAGTATAGGAACAGAAGAATAGAGAACAGAATTGAAAAAGGAAGAAGACTGGAATATGGGGAAAATGTGAACAATGGACAAAGTAATTTAAATGGGAAAGGGGATCTAATAGTCTTTGATTAGATTCCAGTAATAATAGGTTTGCAATGCTTATAAGAGCAAATATATCTTGTTGCAACCTTGACAATGGAGACATGTTAAGAGAAGTAATGGTAAAGATTGGGCTAGAAAGGATTAACATGCAGGAAGGAATAACAGTGGAGGCATTGTTAGATAGTGGGACTACAAGATTGGTGATGAGCTCAGAATTTACAAGGAAGCAAGGGTTTAAGTTTAAGAAAATAGAAAGGCCCATTTATGTAAGAAATGTGGATGGAACATTGAATAAAGAAGGGCCAATAGAACATACAGTGGAGATAAATATTTATTATCAAGAACATAGGAAGAGGACAAAGATATGCATAATAGGAGGTTAGAAGTGGAATGTGATCTTAGGAATGCCATAGCTGACATGCCATAATCCTGAGATTGATTGGAGAACAGGAGAAGTGAAGATGATGAGATGTCCAGAAGAATGTGGAAAGTAGTGGAAACTGAAGTAGAGAAAGTTGGGATGTCAGAAGCAAAAGGAGGAAAAGAAGAAAGAAGAAGAGGGGAAAAAATGGGAAGAAAGAGATGAGAAGAAGAAGATAAAAAAGAAAAAGAAACCAAGGAAGATGGAAGAATGGGAAATTTGAGATGAAGAGAAAGAAGTGGCAAAGTCAGAAGAGAAAGTGAAAACATTGGTGCCAGAAAGATTCTACAAGTAGATTCATGTGTTTGGTAAAAAGGTAAGTGAATGGATACCCATTAGGAAGTTGTGGGATTATGCTATAAATATAAAAGAAGGATTTGTACCAAGAAAGGGAAAGGTGTACCCACTGCCAAGAAAAAAGAGAGAAGAAGTGCATGAGTTCATATTGGAGCAGTTGAGAAAGGGGTATATTAGACTATCAAAGTCACCTCAAACAGCACTAGTGTTCTTTGTAGGAAAGAAGGATGGAAAGAAGAGGATAGTACAGGATTATAGGTATCTTAATGAGTGGATAGTCAAAAATAATTATCCCTTGCCTTTAATCTCAGACATAGTAGAAAATATAGGCACAAAAAGAGTATTTACAAAGATGAATCTATGATGGGAATACAATAATGTGAGAATAAAGGAGGGAGATGAGTGGAAGGCAGTGTTTACTACCCCAGAAGAACTGTTTGAACCAATGGTGATGTTTTTTGGTCTAACGAACTCACTAGTGATGTTTCAGACCATAATGAATGAGATCTTATGGGATCTTATCAACACTAGGAGGGTAATGAGCTTTATTGACAATGTGATAATTGGGACAGAGGAAGAAGAAGGATATAATGAGTTGGTAGAAGAAGTAGCCAGGAGATTGGTGGAAAACAATCTGTATGTAAAGCTGGAGAAGTGTAAGTGGAAGGTTAAGAAAGTAGGGTTTTTAGGAGTCATAATAGGGCTGGAGGGAATAAAGATGGAAGAGAATAAGATGAAAGGAGTAATAGATTGGCCAACACCAAAGTGTGTCAAAGATGTGCAAAAGTTTTTGGGTTTGGTGAATTACTATTGTCAGTTTATCCAAAACTTTGCAACTATAGCCAGACCATTGTACAATATGGTCAAGAAAGATCAGAAGTGAAATTGGACAGAGAAGCAGGAAAAGGTATTTGGGAAACTGAAAGAAAAATTTACAAAGGAACTGGTATTAGCAACACCAGATCTAGATAAAAAAATAAGAATGGAAGTGGATGTGTCAGATTATGCTATAGGAGGGGTGTTATCTATGGAATGTGAAGATAGAAAATGGAGACTGGTAGTATTTCTTTCAAAATCTCTTAATGAGACAGAGAGAAATTATGAGATTCATGATAAGAAGATGCTAGTAGTAATAAAGGGGTTAGAAAATTGGAGGTACTTACTAAAAGATGCAAAGTATAAATTTGAGATCTGGACTAACCACAAGAATTTAGAATACTTTATGAAAGCACAAAATTTAAATTGGAGACAGGCTCGATGGACTTTGTATTTGTCTAGATTTGACTTTACCTTGAAGTATGTGCCAGAGACAAAAATGGAGAAGGCAGACAAGCTAAGTAGGAGATCAGATTGGAAAGTAGGCATAGAAAAAGATAATGATAACCAAGTATTTATTAAAGACTGTTGGTTGTGTAATTTATATGAAGTAGTAATAGAAAGACCTGAGGTAGATATAGTAGAAAAGATAAAAAAGGCGAGGGGTAAAGATGAGGAGGTAGTTAGAGTAGTAGAGAAGATGAAGAAAGCAGGAATAAAGGTAGTAAGAGGAGAAGAGTGGCAGCTAGAAGGAGATTTAATACTAAAGAAGGGAAATGTATATATACCAAAGGATAAAGAATTGAGAGTAGAAATAATCTGGTTGCATCATGATGTACCAGTGGCTAGACATGGAGGAAAGTGAAAGATGACAGAGTTGGTGATGAGGAATTATTGGTAGCCAGAAGTAACAAGGGATATAAGAAAATACATGGAAGAGTATGATATGTGCCAGAGAATAAAGAACAGGACAGAAGTGCTGGCAGGGAAGTTGAAGTTGAGTGAGGTACCAGAGAAACTATGAAAGCATCTAACAGTAGATTTTATCACAAAGTTACTGGTGGTAGCTGGGAAAGATGTGATCCTAGTAGTCTGTGACAGGTTGTCCAAGATGACGTATTTTGTGGCAACTATAAAAGGGATATCAGCAGAAGAGTTAGCAAGGTTGTTTAAAAATAACATCTAGAAGTTGTACAGGTTATCAGAAAGTATTGTGTTAGATAGAGGACCACAGTTTGCAGTAGAAATGATGGAAGAGTTGAACAGGATGCTGGGAATTGAGACAAAGCTGTCAACATTATATCACCCCCAAACTGATGGGTAGACAGAAAGAATAAACTAGAAGCTGAAATAGTACCTAAGATTCTTTGTTGATCATAGACAAAAGGATTGGCCAGAATGGTTAGCATCAGCTGAGTTTGTAGTTAACAACAAGATACATTCAACAACTAAAGTGTCTCCATTGATGGCAAACTATAGTAGAGAAATGAGGATGGGAGTAGATTTAAAAAGAAAAGGAAAGATGGAGAAAGCAATGGAATTTGTAGAAAGGATGAGAAAAGTACAGAAAGAAGTTGGGGCAGCATTGATGAAAGTGCAAGAAGAGATGAAAAAACAGGCAGATAGAGGAAGCAAGCAAGCAAAAGAATGAAAAGTAGGAAATAGGGTAATGTTAAGTACAAAAGATTTGATGTTCAAAGAAAGACTAGCAAGGAAATTAGTATATTGATATATTGGTCTATATATCATTGATGAGATAGTATCTACCAATGCAGTCAAATTACAATTGCCAATGTCAATGAGAATTCACCCAGTAGTAAGCATAAGTTGAGTAGTGTGATATAGAGACCAAGCAAAAGGGCAGAAAAAAGAGAAAGAAAAACCAGTGGAGGTAGAAGGAGTTGAAGAATGGGAAGTGGAGAAGATTCTGAATAAAAGGAAAGTGAGGGGAGTAACCAAGTATTTAGTGCAATGGAAGGGGTTCATAGCAGAAAATAATAGCTGGGAAAAGGAGAATTTAAAAAATGCAAAAGAAAAGGTAGTGGATTTTGAAGGAAGAATGAATACAGAAGTTAGAAGGCAGGAGAGATTGGATTGGGCAGAGGAAAAAGACTTCAGAAGGGTAGAATTGCCAGGGAAGTATACAGTAAAATTACTATATGGATGGGATGATAAGCTTCCTCTACAAAGACTATAGGATTATGCAATTGAAATCATTCCAGGAACCTCACTAAAAAACTGTAAGATTTACCTATTAATGACTAGAAAACAACAAGAACTTGACAAATTCCTTAAAGAGCATCTAAAATTAGGAAGAATCCAACACTCAAAATTCCCATATGTAATACTATTCTTTTTTGTAAAGAAAAACATGGCTCATTATGGCTAGTTCAAGATTACCAAAGACTAAATGAAGTCACAGTAAAGAATAAATATCTCTTACCCTTGATTCAAAAACTAGTTGACAAATTAAACAAGCTAATTACTTTATCAAGCTTGACATTCAATAGGAATATAACAACATGAGAATAAGAGAAGAGAATGAGTTGAAAGCAGCTTTTATAACTAATAGTAGACTATTCAAGCCACTAATAATGTATTTTAGGCTGTATAACTCTCTAGCAACTTTTCAGCTAATGATGGACTCTCTTCTATGAGAACTCATAAACACAGAAAAGATTGTAGTCTATATAAGAAACATTCTTATCTTTACTGAAACCCTAGAAGGGCACTGCAACATTGTTGATCAAGTACTTGCAATCTTAGAGAAGAACAAATTAACCTTACAATCAAAGAAATATTTATTCTACTAGATGAAAATTGACTATATGGGCATCATAATCTCTAAAGGTAGTGTTGAAGTCAACCCAACCAAGATAAAAGAAATATCAGAATGGTTAGAACTCAAGAATCAATAAAAAGTCTGACAATATTTAGAATTTTGCAACTTTTACAGATATTTTATCAAAAGATTTGCCTATACAGCCAAATCACTTATGGAGATGACTGGAAAGAAGGAATGGAGGTGGGGAGTAGAGAAACAAGAGGCATTTAGAAAGCTAAAGAGATTGTTGATAACAGCTCCAGTACTAACAGTTCCAGATAATAACCATAAGTTTTGAATGGAGATTGATGCTTTAGAATATACAGTTAGAAAAGTTTTATCCCAACAACAAAGCAATAACTCTCAGCAACTAGTTGCTTCCATATCTCAAGCCTTAAATGAAACCAAAAAAATTATGAAATTTATGACTAGGAACTATTAGCAATTATAACAGGACTCAAACAATGGTGATATTACCTGGCAGACTTCAAGTTCAAGCTATGGTCAAACTACAAGAACCTTGAATATTTCAAAAAGCCTCAGAAGCTAAACCAGCAACAAGTCTGATAGTTTTCAGAGATTCAAGACTATAACTTGAATCTAATTCACAAACTGTGGTCTACTATGAGAAAGGCAGATACCCTATCCAGATGGTCTAACTTTGACCAGGGAAAACTAAATAATGGGGAATAAACAATCTTCAAAACAATACTTATCCAGCTATATAGAGTGGATAAAGGAGATAAGTGGTGGAAAGAGCTTGAAGATATAGAAGAGTATATAGAGAAAGAAGTAAAGAAAATAGCAGAAAGTAAAAAAGATAGATAGAGAAAAGAGGAAAAAGTAATCTTTTGAAAGGAACAAGTATATATTTCAGACCTGACTACTCTTCAAGAGCAAATAATCTGAGACTACCATGACTATAAACTGGCAGGTTATCTGGGCTATATAAAAACTCATAAACTCATCACAAGAAATTATTGGTAGTCTCATATACTCTCAGACATCAAAAAATACATACTTGGTTGTGAACAGTGTCAGATCACTAAACCTAACCAACAAATAAAACAAAACCCACTACATTCAAATAAGGTCCCTCATCAACTATAAGATATTATAAGCCTAGATCTTGTAGAATTCTTACCAATCTTAAGAGAGTACAACAGAATAATAGTGATGATTGATAGATTCTCAAATATAGCTCTATATATTCCTATAATTATGAACATAACATTGAAAGAAGTAGCTAAGAGTCTATGAAAATGAGTATTTAAGGACATAGGTTTTTTCCAAAAGGTTATAAGCAACTATGGCCCCTAATTTGTCTTGAACTTCATAAAAGAGCCCTGTAATTAGCTAGAAATTGAACAAAACCCCTCTTTAGCTTACCATCCCCAAACTAATAGATAGATCAAAATAGCCAATCAAGAAATGAAACAATACCTTTGACTGTATATCAGTTACTAACAAGATGACTGGGCAGAATGGTTACCAATAGCTGAATTCACTCATCACAACAGATAGCACTTGAATAATAGAAGATCACCATTCCTTGTGAATTTCAGAAGACACCTAAACATCTATAAAGAAGGCAAGAAATCAACACAAAAGGTCCAGAAGATAGATGAGTTCATTCAGGAAATAAAGAAAGCAAAAATAGAAGTGGAAAAAGCTCTGAAGACAACAAATGAGATAATGAAATAGAGGATAGACAAGTCTAGAGGGGAGACTATCAAGTATAAAGAAGGAAACCTAGTATGAATAGATAGTTCAAACATCAGTTCTAATTGCCCAGCTAAGAAGCTAGCCTTCAAGAAAGTAGGACCATTCCTAATGATCAAGAAGATGGAATCCTCAGCATACAAGCTCCAAAATCCCAAAATGTAAACAAACCTATATTTAGTTATCAATAAATCTAAATTAAAGCCTTATTATAGACTAATCTTCACTTAGCAACAGAAAACCTCACTGACAATCATTATATCCAACCAGAAGAGCTTTCTATAGGAAGTAGAAAGAATTCTGAACTCTAGAATATAGAGAGGTAGGCTATAATATCTTGTTAAATGGCAAGAACAACTATTCAAGAAATCTATATAGGAGGATCAAAGTAAAGTTATTAAGAGAGCCTTCCAACTATGTTAGAACTTCTATAACAGCCACCTAGATGTATCTCAAGTCTTTACAATCTGAATTCTAGAAAGATCATGCTATAATGTCATAAAAATATAACTTTAGGAAGGAAATAATGTTATGACTCATGCTTATGCATATCTGAGTCATATGGGCCTAGTAGATAGTATGTAACACTACCAGTTTCTTCTGATTCTGTATTTTGAGTATGATAGGTCTCTCTGGACTTGGACACATAATCAGTAGGTTGGTTACGAGCAACCTTTATCTAGATTTCATTTCTGATCTCTTCTGACTGCAATAACGT
>Ga0157364_1005228_pt1 | contig 13171 bp, 6 predicted proteins | sample AttsexASBM2_FD_111476 | JGI IMG/M metagenome (GOLD analysis project Ga0157364, IMG submission 111476) | Fungus gardens microbial communities from leaf cutter ant in Ribeirão Preto, State of São Paulo, Brazil - Atta sexdens ASBM2 | ecosystem: Host-associated > Fungi > Mycelium > Unclassified ... | reverse complement strand
TAACAACATCAATTATTCCTGTTGATACTTTTCATCATCTGTCAATCATCATATCCTTATACTGAACCCCTGAAACACTATTCAGCCCCAGTATTACAACCAGTGAGTATCTTATTTGTGATAGATAGAGATATCTTTACAAACTAATCTACCTTATATACTACTAACTATGGTCCATGCTTACTACTATGCATCCTACCCTAAATGACCATGTGTAGAACATGAGGTCAACATATGGTATCCATGTTATATGACATCATTTGTTCTAGAACCTTCTACTTCATTCTTTCAAGTCTCATGATTAATGTTGTGACCACACCATCATATTGTGACTGATGTGACAGTGTGACCAATCACTTCTGACCCTAATCCTAATTGTTCTAAAAATAGAAAAATAAATCCAAAAGAAAATAAAAATAAGACAGGAAAATAAAAAGAAACAAAGTCTACTTCTTGCAATCTTGACAACTTTATGAAAGTGTAGAAATTGAACAGAAGACAAGCCTGCTAGGCTTTGAATTTATTAAGATTTGATTTCACCTTAAAATATGTACTGGGAATAAAGATAGGAAAGACAGATAAACTTAGTAAGAGACTGGACTAGAAAGTAGGAGTAAAAAAGAACAATGAAAATCAGACACTAATTAAAGAACAATGGATTTGTAGTTTAGCTAAAGTAGTAATAGAAGAATCTGAAGTAGAAATATTAGTTAAAGTATTATGAAAATATAAATAGTAGATAAAAAGAGACTTGGTATTGAAAGAAGGAAAGGTATATGTGCCAAAGGATAAGGAACTGAGGGTGAAAATAGTCTGGTTACATCATAATGTACTAGTGGTAGAATATAGAGAAAGGTGGAAGACAATAGAGTTGGTGACAAGAAACTACTGGTGGCTAGGAGTAACAAGAGATATAGGAAAATATATAGATGGTTGTAATTTGTGTTAGAGAATGAAAAATAGAATAGAGGCACCAGCAGAGAAGTTGAAGTTGAGTGAGATATTAGAAAGACTATGGATATATTTAATAGTAGACTTTATTATGAAGTTACCATTAGTAGCTAGAAAGGATACAATTCTAGTAGTCTGTGATAGGTTGTCAAAAATGATCCATTTTGTGACAACAATAAAAGGAATATCAGTAGAAGGATTAGTGCAGTTGTTTAGAAATAACATATAAAAGTTGCATAAGCTACTAAAAAGTGTAGTATTGGACAAAGGGCCACAATTTGCAGCAGAGTTGATAAGGGAGCTGAACAAAATATTGGAGATTGAAACTAAGTTGTCAACATCCTTTTGTTATGATCTTAAGTCTTAGGGTTAGATAGAAGAACAACTCTTGTATTGAGTAACACAAGAGAACTCAATAGAGAACTCTTCTACAAACTAGTCTACTTTATATAGTCCTACAGATGGTCTGTGCTAAACACTGTGTACCCTACCCTAAACAACCATGTGTAGTTCATGAGGTCAATATGTGGTGTCCATGTTGTATGATGTCATTTGTTCTCAAATCTTCTACTAAATTCTTCCAAGTCTCGTGATCTGTCTTGTGACTTCACCATCAGGTGACTTGATGTGATGGCATGACCAATCAACCCTAACCCCAGTTGTTCTAAAAATAGAAAATAGAGAAATAAAATTGAAAAGAAAAGAAAATAAGTCAAGTCCACCTTCTTCAATCTTGATACCTTTTACCTACAAATGAATAGGTAGACCAGATAAATGAATTAGGAGTTGGAACAATATCTCTGATTCTTTGTAGATCATAAACAAATGAATTGGCTGGAATAGCTAGTGATAGTAGAATTTGCAGTCAACAATAAAATTTATTCAGCAAGTAAAGTATCTCTATTCATAGCAAACTATGATAGAGAGTTAAGAATGGAAGTAGACATTAGAAAAAAAGGAAAAGTGGAGAAAACTACAGAGTTCACAGAGAAAATAAAGAAAGTTTAGAAAGAGGCTGGAGTAGTACTGCAAAAGGCTTAGAAAGAAATAAAGTAGCAAGCAGATAGGGGAAGAAAAGAAATTGAAGAATAGAAAAAGAGTAATAAAGTAATACTGAGTATGAAAGACTTGATGTTTAAAGAAAGACCAGTAAGAAAGCTAGTGGATCAATATGTTGGTCTATATATCATTGACAAGGTAGTTTCTACCAATATGATCAAACTACAATTGCTGACTTCAATAAAAATTCATCTGATAGTGAACATTAGTAATATATAGAAAGTAAGTGGAAAAACAAAAGGTAGAAGAAGTAAAACTAGTAGAGATAGATAAAGTTGAAAAATGAGAGGTGGAAAAATATTAAATAAAAGAAAAATAAGAGAAGTTGTAAAATACTTGGTACAATAGAAGAGGTTTATGGCAGAATATAATACTTGGAAGAGGAAGAAAGAATTAGAAAATATAAAGAAGGTGATAGCAAAGTTTGAGAAAAGACTGAGTATAAAATTGAAAAGGTAAGAGAAGTTAGATATAGTGGAAGAAAAAGATTTTAGAAGAGAAGAGTTATCAGGAAAATATAAGTAGGACAATAGCAAGTTTGAGAATGAGTATCTAAAAAAGTTAGAAAGGAACTGGTAAAAATGGAAGTCAGTTTCTCTAGAGAAGAAACCTTAAAGGGGGAGTAATGTTAGAGTCAAAGATGGTAAACTCTATTTATTTTCATTTTTCTTTCTTATTTCTATTTTCTTTTCTATTTATTTTATTTTTAGGACTTAGAATTAAAGTTAGTATAATATTACACATAACTATCACAAAATATCACACAACATAACACAGTGTCACACATTGGTCACAGGTCACATAACACAGTTACAAGTTATAATTATACAAAACATCATAAAAGGTTCTAGAACAATAATATCTTATAGCATATGTTATATATATTGATCTTAAGATAAATATATGCCTTTGAGAATAGGCTAGATTAGTATAGCATAGACTATAAGCCCAATGTATATAAGATAGATAAATTATACTTAGAAACTCTATCAAGTTTTTTTATATTATCTAATACAAGGTTCTGTTCTTGCTTTAACACATTGAGATTTTAATTGTAACAGCTGGTTAAATTAACAAAGTAGTAGACATAATATTTTACTATAAGTCTTATTCAGAGTAAACCTTACTTATAGTCTCTAGTTTAAGTACTTATTAGGCTTCACATGGCTTAAGCAGTACAACCTCAAGATTGACTGGCAGAAGAGAGAAGTAGTTATAATAAGATGCTTTATATATTGCTCTAGTTGCTAAAACTTATGAAAAGCCAAAAAAACACTGACTACATATTTGAGTTATTTATCATTCTAATTTCTTCCTTGTTCTAGCAAAAAACTCTAAAGATACCTCTAAATCTATTAGAACAACTTGGAGGAAGAGAAAGGAAAAGCACTTCAAATCCCCATGAAATTCTAAGTTTATTGTTCAAGAAATTACTAAACTATATACTTATCTCCAGAAAATTCTAAAAGAATAGAATAGGAATTTCTAAAGATGACAACTACTCTATATAATAATAGGTTCATTCTAATGTGTCAGAATTCTGTTTACATAAGCCAGGGATAATGATACTCAAGTAATCAGAAACAGTTTAAAATAAAAAAACTGAAATAGAAGAGAGCTAGAGTATTTAGTAGATACTTTTAGAACATGGAAAAGCAGATATGCAGATAACACTAGAAGACTTCAGAAGACCACAGAGTATTGCAGAAGAGCAAGAGTTTGTGTGTAAAAGAGAGTTAAATAACATATATAAATAGTTAGAAGTATTGATGTACAGCTTAAAGAAGTCTAGAGTATAGGAAATTAGATAGACAGATGAGTGTAGATGTGAGAATGGATTATAGAACATGGATCAGCCAAAAAATGTGGAAGAGAAAAGTCTCAGAAGAGCCAGTCTCTTTATATCTTATGTAAACTATGAGATAGATATGTTATAGATATACATCTTGATAATATTCTTCTAGTCTCTTCTCCTAAGTTTTAAATCTATGATATAATGATATATGATGGATTATGTGGCTGCAGTCACATGCCTTTTTATCATCCAAGAAATCAAAGAAAAATAAAAGAAAAGAACAAGAGAAATCAAATCAAAGATAATAGATAAAAAGAAAAGAAAATCAAGATAAATATAAGGGTTCAAGTATACCATAACAAATTGAGAAGTAACAAGATATACACTACTGGAACTAGAAATTAATAGACATGCAGAGAAAATTGATATAATGGTTACAAACTTAAATTATATGGATATGTTTCTGGATTATGACTAGTTGGTCAAACACAATCCAGAAGTAAATTGGAACAAAAAAATAATATATTTTACAAGATGCCTGGAAAAATGCAGAACATGATATCAGAACATTGTGTTCATATCAAGAACTAGAAGAATGAAACTAACAAAATAGATAGATAAAGAACATTAGGAAATAAGCAAAAAACTAGACTCTACAAATCCAGAAGATTTACCATAGTATATTCAACTATTTATATATTCATTCAACAAGAAGAAACTTGAGAAACTACCAGGAAGAAGAGAATGAGACCACAAAATCAATTTACTAAAAAATACACCAAAAGAATTAAATGTTAAAGCTTATATGATAACAGTCAAAGAAGATGAAGCTTTAAACCAATAGCTAGAAGAACAGCTTAAGGTAGGACTAATAATAGAATCAAGTTCAAGACATATAGCACCATGTTTTTATATTCCAAAGAAGAACAGTGTTAAGATTTAGGCTCAAAATTTAGAGTAAAAGAATTATTCTTGTATTGGGTAATACAATAAAACTGAATAGAGTTCTAAATATAAAGTGTCTACCTTATATACACTGGGCTGATAGTCTATGTCACACTAAACCTAGTCTATCCTAAAGAGTATATATACTATATGCTATTAATATATAGTATGATATCATCATTTCAGAATCTTTTATTATCTTTTATATGATGTATAATCATGTAACTATGACTTGTAACAGTTATATATAACATTATGCTAACCCTAAATTTAAGTTCTAAATAAGAAAATAAAATAAATGAAAATAAATAGAGTCTACTATCTTCAATTCTGACAGATAAATCTCTACAACTAGTATAAGACTACAGGAAGTTAAACTAGTATACAATAAAGAACAAGATACTATTACTATTAATTAGAGAAATAATCAACAAACTTAAGAATACAAAGTCCTTCAATAAATTGGGTCTTATCTAGGGATACAACAATGTACAAATCAATGAAGGTGACAAATGAAAAACAGTATTCCTAATGAACAAAGAACTATTTGAACTGAAAGTGATATACTTTGGATTATGTAACTTGCTAGAGACATTTCAATGGATAACAAACAGTATATTCCAAGAACTATTATATAAAGAAGTGTTAGCAAATAACATGGATGACTTTGTAATACTAACCAAAGAAAAAAAAGAACAATATAGTTCTTAAAGGTAGTAGAGAAATATAATTTCTATTTCAAATAGTCAAAGTGCAACTTTAGGACTGAAGAAATATCCAACCTAGAAGTGGTATTTAGAAAAGGAGAAGTACAAATAGAAAATAAAAAAGTCAAGGCTGTCAAAGAATAGAAAACACTTACTAAGATAAAAGAAGTAGAAAGCTTCTTAGGGTTTGCAAATTTCTACAGACACTTTACCAAGAACTTCAGTTATATAACAAAATCTCTCAACAAACTCAAAGGTAAGAAAGATTGGAAATAGAAAGAAGAAGAATACCAGAAGACATTTTATAAACTAAAGAAAAAGATCATAAGTCAACTGATACTTGCTCGACTTAAAAGAGGAGGAAAATTCAGAGTGAAAACCAACACATCAGGACATGCTATTGGAGAAGTTCCATCTCAGAAACAAGAAGGGAAATATAAACTGATTGCATTTTCATTAAGGAATGGAAACAATATCTACTAGATGCAACTGAAAAGTTTGAAGTCTGGATGGATCATAAAAATCTCAAGTACTTTATAGAACCACACAAACTCAATAAATGACAAGCTAGTATCTCATTTTGCAAGACTATGATTTCATTTTATGACACATTTCAGGGAAAATAAATACAAGAGTGGACATTGTATTAAGAAAAGACTAAGTAGACATAAAGGATAATAACAAGAATATCAAGATGCTCAAAGATGAGCTATAAACAAGAAGGATGAAAACAGAAGTGGAGATAGCAATATTTAGAGGAAACTAGATAGTAGAAAAAACCATATTATTAGAAGAAATCTAGAAGAATAACATAAGAGAACAAGAAGTCTAGAAGGAATTGGAAAAAGAAGACAGTTAAGCATAGGAAGACAATAGAGTGATATATATGGAGGAAAAGATATATATTCCAAATAACTGGAAATTTTGAGAACAAATCCTACAAGAAAACTATAAGGAGACTGGCTCTTTTAATACTTTTATCTTTCACATTTTTTAGCTAATCCATATTTTATAATCCTTTTTCACATCCACACTTATCCAATTTTCTGTACTCTAGACTCTTTTAGACTGCATACTAATACTCTAACCATCTGGATATATCACTAAACTCCCTTTTATATACTCTTTTTCTCTTCCAAATAACATCCACACATCTGCTTATCTGCTTTTCTATACTCTAGAAGTACTTGCTAAGTATTCCAACTTTCTTTTATTTTGGTTTCTCTATTCTAAACTGTTTCTGATTATCTAAGTATCATTGTTCCTTGCTTATATAATTGGAATTCTAACACATTAGAATAGACATGTTATTATATAGAGTAGTTATCATCTTCAGGAATTCCTATTCTATTCTCTTAGGATTTTCTGAAGATTTAAAGTGTCTTGCTCTTCTATCTAGTTTTCCTAACAAAAACCATGAACTAGCAAATATAGGATATCTAGAACAACAAAAATACTTGAGTTAATCAAGAGGAATTACTAGTGACCAGGAATATGGAATAATATCAAGAAATATATCCAAGAATGCTAGAAATGCCAACAGAACAAAGTATAATACATAAAGACAGAAGAATTTCATTTACTAAAGGTATCTCAAGGACCATAGCAAGAAATCAGTATTAACATTATTGAACTACTACCAAGGTTCAATAACAAGAATACAGTAGTAGTTAAAGTGGATAGATTCACTAAGATAATCAGACTCACGACAACAATGATAGTATTATTGAAGGAAATAGCCAAGATTTATAGGAACAACATATAAAAAATTCATAGGATATCAAAGATTATCAGTGACAAAGAACCCCAATTTACCTTATAATTCATAGAAGATCTTAGCAAGGTATTAAAGATGAAACAAACATTATTAATTGTATATCATTCTCAAACAGATAGTTAAATAAAAAGAATTAATTAAGAAGTCAAAGTATTCTTATAACATTATATTGATTATCAGCAAGATGACTAGACAGAATGGTTGTCAGCAATAAAATTCTAGTATAACAACAAGAAAAACTCAACTATAGAGTATGCTGTTACAACTCAAAGATCTTAGAGTTAGTCAATAAGAAGAATAGAATTAACATAAGAGAACTCAATAAAGAACTCTATATAGGATTGTCTACCTTATATACTAAACTACAATGGTTTGTGCTACTACTTCTCTAGCCTACCCTAAATGACCATGTGTTTATCTGAAGGTCAATATATATAATATATGTTATATAATATTATTTTTCCAGAACCTTTTATACTCTTTTCTGTGACCTTATAACTTGTGACTATTATTATGACCATGTTATCTAATGTGACTGATGTGTAACAGTGTGATCATGATATCACTCTAACCCTAACCCTAGATCTGAATAAAGAAAATAAAAGAAAAAGAAAAGGTAATTCAAATAAAAAAGCTATTGTTCAAACTTTGCATATCTAACATATACACCATTTGAACTTAACTTTGGATGACATTTATAGAAGAAAATCTTAACAATAGAAACAGAATTACTAAAATCAAAAAATTTCCTTAAAAATTTATTAAAAAGTTAGAAAATAGCAAAGATATTGATTAAATATTAAATATAGTTCATATCTCATTATCTAAGATCTGGAAGGGCATTTTAGAAGTCTAAAATGAGAAAGTTATAGGTTACCCAAGAACATAAAAAATAGATTAGAATAATCTTTGGCTTTAACTTATGTGCTATGTCTTTATGAGTTGTATAGATTATGTTATGACTTAAAGCTCTTAGGGTGGGGTTGAGAGGCAACCTTGTATTGGGGTGACACAAGAGAACTCAATAGAGAACTCTGTACAGAATAGTCTATCTTTATATACTGAATTCTCATAGTCTGTGCTAGCTATTTCTACCCTACTCTAAACTACTATGTGTTAGCTATGAGGTCTGCATATGGTATGACATCATCCTTCTAGAATCTTCCCTGTGCCATGTGACCAGTGTCATCACTAATCCTAACCCTAGGTGCTAAAAATAGAAAAAGAGAAAATAAATCAAAAAAAAAAATAGAAAAAATAAGAAACAATGAGAACAGAGCTAAGTTTACTTTTTGCAACTCTGACAGATTATATATTTTAGATCAGAGTTTGGAGACTTAGCAGGTGAAAACATACTAGAAGATAGTAATATATATTATTGCTAACACTAAAAGAGAGATACTAGTTTTAGTTGATTTTCAGAATAACTACCATAGAGTAAACTACTAGATTATATACTAGTTAATATACCTAGAATAGTTATCTGAAATGTAACTATTAAACTAGTTACCCTAATCTCTAGTAATCTTTGAATGTCAGAGAATGGAAATCTATAAAATTAACTTAGATTAGTAAGGATATTCAAAATAGTATGAACAGATGTGATTTATACTGGAAGAGGTCAGGGAGTGCAGATGAGAGGTAAAGGTTATATATAGAACAGGACAAATATAGTCAGAACACAGGATGTAATATGAAAAAAGCAAAAGAAGCCATGAAGAAGCAGTTCAACAAGAAAAAACAAAACCCTCAGAAGTTAAAATAAGAAGACAATATGTGGTTAGAACCCCAAAATATCCAATGAAATTAACCTTCAAAGAAGCAGGACCAGAAAAGATATGAATCTTTTAAAATCACAAAGAAAATTGAACAAAAAGCATTTCAGCTAAAGTTACCAGAAGAATGGACAATACACAACATGTTCAATGAGAACCTGCTGACATAATGCAAAGAATCCCAGTTCAAGGAACAATATATGAAAATGGTACCACTACCAGACATAATCAATGAGAAAGAAGAATACAAAGTGAAAGAAGTATAGAATCATAGAAAACAAGAATGCAGCATACAGTTCTTAGTTCACTAGAAAGGTTATGGAAATAAGCATAACTAATATATAGTAGAAATGGGGTTACTACATGCTAAAGAGGTGATTCAAGATTATTAGACAAAGCCTTTTAAAACAAAATTTATAAAAAAGAGAGATAAAACTCCAAATTGACATCTTAAAGCAGCATAAGCAACTGAAAAACACAGATATATCTTACCAATTTTCAACTGCCCCTACTTTTCCTAACACATACATTACTTGTACTATTAACATTATGGATCTTATCATAACACTTAATAAAGAAAAGAAGAATTGGACAAAGAAATAATATGAGGACTAAAAACTAGAGCAGATATCCAATTGTAGATTCAAAACATTGTTAAGATAGCAGATGCAGCAAATAATTAGCTAGTAAATATTGAAACCACATTACTGCAAGTAGGAGAAACTCATAGAACACAAATTGGTGGAGACATTTACAGTATATTCAAGGAACTAAGGAACATTATTTATAAAGATATGAAATGACAAATACATAATATTCAAGTTTTATTAGCTAATGAATTAGATCAATACAAAGACAAAGGGGAAGAAAGAGTAAATGAATACATTGAAGTCTTATAAGAAATATATCAAGATACTCCACAAACAATAGTTATCAATAAATAAAAACAAAAAGAAGAAGTTGTTCAAGATAAAGAAGTGTTTTTATACAAACTATGTGCTATATTTATTAGAAACTAGCAGACCAACAACCTCAGAACCAATCCTATTAAAAAAGAATTTAATAATTTATTTAACAAGTTGAAAAGAAATTGTGGCTGAATTTATCAAACAAAAACACAATTCAGACACAAGTTATCAATAATTTCCAACTAAAATGTATTCTAGGGGACTACTACATGAAGTGTTATTTATAACATTAACTTTACAAGGAACAATAGTTATTGGACCTACCAAAAAGTTAGTGGCATTATATATGATTGAAAACTTGGTATTTCTAAATTGAACAAGTTCATAAGAATATAAACATTAAAATAGGGGTATTGTTATGATTAATACAATCTATACCTCATGTTTTACAGATATTTGCCTTGTGATGAACATGTATTGGAGTTTATTTCATCTTTGACTCATATTTACTATGCCTTGCTTTATCTTTATAGAGTATTAGTCAGTATCTCATATAATAGTAGAAGATTTCTTATGTTTTCCTCATTCTCTCTTTATTATTTCTTCATAAATACCTTATCTATTCCTCATGGTTACTAGGTATATAGTAGTAGATATAGTTCTGTATCTGTTATAATCACTATAATTTATATCTCATATTCTACAGGTGTTTGCTTTATATTGGACATGTGTTAGGATTTGTTTCACTTGTGACTTATATTTAACTGCACCTTGCATTATTCTCATATCTTATTAATAAGCATCTCATGTAGTAGTAGAGGTTTCACTATGTTTTTCTTGTTCTTGTTTTATTATTTCCTCAAGGATACTTAACCTATTCTTTGTAGTTAAAATAGTGATAGTCTGTATACAAGCTGTTTCTATCACATGATCATACTCATACTTAGTGGGGCTGTCATCTATTATAACAGATATTAGACTAATTTTAGAAGATAACTAATTATGTTACTATATTGATATAATAAATACTGATATCTATATGATACATAATATATCATTAGAGACAGTTTGATGAGTGCTTTCCAACATAAATTTGATCATAGAAACCTGTTTAGTTGCTTCTAAGATAATAGTCAATGAAACTTGTAGTTACTGATAGTCTGATATCTCAGTATTCTGTTGTTACTTTTATATATCCCACATATGTGCAAATAGCCCTTATTTAGGGCTTTCCAGTACAACTTGAATATTTTAGATAATTCTGCCCACATTTCTAACTATGTGTATACTATCATTCTGATAGTTAGCTCAGCATTTGTTTTGCTTGTTGGAAGAAAAAGAATATATAGTAGCATGGTACAGTGTGGACAAGTGGCAACCACTTACCTATAGTGAATACTTTAATGGAGAGCTGAGGAAGTGTGAGCAACAATGGAAGATGAGTAGTATTGGTGGTAGTTTAACCTATGTAAAATTTTTTACATCAACTACCTAATTAGTACTACTGATTGCCCATACACTTACTAAGTGGAATGCTTTGCACCACTGCTAGATTGCAATGAATAGCAGAGTAATCAGTCTGTTCCCCAATACACACTTAGGTTTTCCTGAAGATGCAACTCTGCTAAAACCCTGCAGTCTTTGTTCAGTCACCCTAACAGCTTAGTCCTTAGCATTAAAAATTAAGTTAAACTATATAACTATATAATTGTGGTCCAAGCATTTTCTGGCTCATCATCCCTCTTTGATCAAGTGGGCCCACACTAGTAGGAATAGAGAAAAGGGGTAAAAATAGAAATTAACTTATCATCCCAAGACATCGCACCTCAGCCAACAATGGGACCCTCCAGCCTCAGGAGTATACCTTTGTGCATCTGCGCAGCATGTGAAGTAGCCTCAACATGTGGTATTGAGAATATATACCATTTACCCCGTTCTTGAATTCTGCTGTGCAAACAGTATCAACGTGAGGGCCTAACGCCTGATCTATAGCTGAAGATGTGGCAACCAGTGGTAGACCATTTTCTGCATCCAGGCGCGACGTAAAAATGTCATAGATGATTTTTAATCCATCAAAGAACCGGTCAACATTCTATGCAAGCCGAAGTTGGTCCACCTTTTCAAGATGTGGGATGTTGGTCTGACCATGAAAGATGTCGCGAAAGAGACCAAAACCGTGGTAAAGTAAAACGACGAGAGGCATATCCATATCCTTGTCGGAAGAAGGTAGATCATCCAGCATCTTCTGAAAACTATCTTCTGGCAACGACTTGTATGTTGTGAAAGAAGATATTATCGAGAGCACGATCTCGACCAATTTTTCTCTCTTTAGTTGTTCATGACCATCGAACCGTAATCTGCAAGAGATTAGGCAACGTTATCATGGTTGTTGATGTTACAACATACTGTGTTCATGCTTGCACTTTTTTTGGTAGATCTGTGGCGGTTGGGTTGCTTGAGAACCTCTCAGAAGAGGATCTCTTGCTGCAAGTATTGTAAATCTGCCATTGTTCACCTTGAGCTAAGCGCTTCGAAGTCTTGATTGGAACTTGATCTTGATTTGGGTTTCTAGTAGTTTAGGGTTTTCATTGAAAACAGGATTCCGGTCCTTGCATCTCCATACTTTGAGGCTACTGAGGCCAACTTCCTTAGGATTCTCCTTCAAGGCGTTGTGTTTAAGGATTACAATGTCGTCACTAAGGGGTAGATCCAGTAGGTTTCTTTTTGCATAGTCAATGAACAGACAATGAACACCAGTGGAAGACATAACATTGAAATGTGATTGATATCCATTAAATATAATATGGGATTTTGGTTTGTCATATGTCCGGATCCTAAACCTTATGCCAAAGCGCATTTAAATATTGATGGCTTCAAAACAGCTTCAAAACAGTTTACTGAATAAACCTCAGACATCACCTCAGACATCTTGCCAATAGGGTGCTAGCATGATTGCAACAGAAATTAATCCACAAACCTCCGATCGCAAATGTCAAGAGTCCCCTTTCATTGTAACAAACGCAAGCATTAAATGTGAAGCAGTACATAATTAGGATGTGGACATCTGCTTCAGGACTCGAGAAAGGTCGAGACCACATATCATCAGGGCAACTGGGCATTGTCCATTAGGATGATTCGTACGATCATCTATCATCATCAACTCGCGAACTAGAGGCGTCACTATCCTCATCATCCTCGTCATCCATATCATCCGCTCGCCGATTTCCTCGTCCTACGCCAGATGACGATGCAGC
>Ga0157364_1005227_pt1 | contig 13171 bp, 8 predicted proteins | sample AttsexASBM2_FD_111476 | JGI IMG/M metagenome (GOLD analysis project Ga0157364, IMG submission 111476) | Fungus gardens microbial communities from leaf cutter ant in Ribeirão Preto, State of São Paulo, Brazil - Atta sexdens ASBM2 | ecosystem: Host-associated > Fungi > Mycelium > Unclassified ... | reverse complement strand
TAAGCTTGAAAACGCGGGTCAAGCGTACTTGAAAAGCCAGCAATTAATGGATGCTATACTGATGGTAAGCAGAAGCTTATAATGCAGGTGTCTATGCCTTTCCCGCGCTGGTGATAGGCATCTCTTGTGCACTTTTATGTACCATAGACTCATGTATAGACTCAGTATCTATCCTAGGTATCTGTGTAGACATTTATATGCCGTCCAGTATGCATATATACAGATTTGTTTGTGCACAATACACCGGGTGACATCAAAAAAATCTTACCATTTTTTGATGTCTTATATAATATCTTTTTTTTTGAGAGAGAGAAAGAGAGACTTTCGTTGAATTAATTAATAAAATATTGGAACATTATTTACTTTTTGACAGTATATAATACTGCTATATACTGCTATATATATATATTTATTGTATACGCTATTCTTACTTTGATTCTATACAATTTTTCTACCTTCGTTGAAAACAGCTAACACGATTATACTTACATCGATCGTGCCCCATTCCGCCATACAATTTATTATCCTTCTCTATCCATCCGTGCGATTCGCCGTAGCGATTCGAAACAGTAATTTATCTAACGTTTCGCACAATTGAGCTATCATCGCCCGTTATAATAAAGTACGAGAGGTGCGATTCTGATTCCTTTCAAGCGGCGTGGTGCGCGATTGTTTGCAAGAAATCAGAATCGCGTTTCGAGGGATCAAATTCGCACAGCACGTGCATGGCACGTTCATCGAATGCATCTCCTTCCTTCCGCATATATACTCCTCTTCTTATTAGTATGGATTTAACAGCACTTGAAAAAACACATTAAGAACATGCTCTTGAGTATTTTGCAGACGCTAGAGAGTCCAGCAAAAAGACATTCCTTAAAGAGCGTCCGTGTAATCATTTTTTAACACTTACGTATGGTATCCACTTCCTTCTTATTCCGACACTTTCTTGCTCTTTTCTTCTCGGAATGATATCCAATATCGGCACATAAGGAAAGAAAGTGAAGAAAGTCGGATACCTCGTGACTTCGGTTAGCGAAATTGCACGTTATAACGAACGTTTCAGACAGGAACGAACTTCCGCGAAGTACGGAGTTGTGCTGATTACAGATAGTTCGTATATGAGAATTTCAGACGAGCAATCATGGCGAAAGCGGCCACCCGGTATAAGTAAGGACGAACGCCAGCTGACTAGCCGCATTTTTCATTAACACACTGTAAAGCCTCGTATGAATAGCTGAACCACAGAGAGCGATGAGTCGGTTTACCTCACGGCGGTCGTGGCTGAGATTCTTTTAAGACGCACGATAGCGACTGACGCTGGTAGGGAAAGATCATTACGCTCGAGGAAATTTATCAGGTCGATCTTAATATTACTTGAAGAGCCTTATCGTCATATTAAATTTTTTTAACGAACTTTTAACTTTTAAATCCAAAATGTCCTGGACGTGTAGCTTACAATAACGAAACATGGAAGCAATTATACGAATTGAACATTAAATTATCGAGAATTAAAACATTATGTGATATACATATGTTCAATCACAATTTCACATAAGATATTATAGTCTAACTATCTCTCGTAGAAATATATTTTTTAAAAATGTGGAAAAATTCAGGATCATTAAACAACTCTATTATTAAATAGGTTTTTAACAATAAGATATTCAGGAGAGATAACCGAAATTTCAACCTCTTTTATTTCGAAGAAATTTTAGAAATTTTACTTGTGCCAAAAAAAAACCCAGATTGCAGACAGAGGATATAATTAATTTTTAAATGCAATTTTTTTATGCTTAATTTATATTAACCAGTACCAAGCGATATATTAGTTAATTTTTTTTACCAATATATCGAATTTTTCAATTATTCCCCATCATTCTATTTTTGCTCAATCTTACTTTTTTCTTGATGTTTTATGAATTCAAAATCAAGTTACTTAATTTCTATCTTCAATCGAGACGTCAGGTCAAATCGTAGGTCAACGAAAGAAGAGGAATAAAAAGAAAAATGAAATGCAAACATGAAATTTGCGTGCATATTATATTCTATACGTATTTCTGTGGGAACGCGGATGAAATTCCTAACGGCACTGTGATGTGCGTGGTATCACAAATACCATCATGTATCCGATGATCGAGATGTATCTCTACTGAGAGATTCTCTCTACGAAATTTGCGTGCTTCAAACTTATCGTCGTGTTCCATTTAGATAAACGTAATTATCGTTGCTGTTTCTATTTAGTATCGACTTTAATAATATACATCTTTCACGTTAATCATCAACTAAATAATAAAGTAGTAAATAAACTTGCGAGTATACACTATTAACAAATTAAATCGTAAAATACCTATAGTTGTTTTTCGCCATTAGTTCCGTAAAAACACATCATCACCTGCAAACTTACAATTTCTTGTTCTTTACTTAAGCCACACATTTCGAAGGTTTACTGCCCATCTCCGGTGATTCGTTCATGCCCATTCTTGTATATACATGACGTATAAGCAAGAAAATATTACGACATTCATAAAACTGTGCGAAGAACAACGAAGTCTTCTTAAGCAAACACGAGTCTTGTTGATTACTTAAAAAAAACTGAAAATATCTTCTTTCTCATACATTTACAGTCATAACACCAGACTCAAAAGTAAATCCTTTTTATTTATTCTGTGAAGAAATAAATAAATATAATTTATCTATAAATAAAATAACACGTCTGCTTCAAAACTCGCTAGTTATATTTCTATATTTAGAAATCGCTTTTCAATTATGCGCATACATTTTACATTACGCAAACTAGATTTGCGTGCTGCGAAATAATCATACCTCTCGAGACGTCCGTTTCAATCGGTTTGCATCCGGTCTTCGCGTATAATTTCACATCCCGCTCGTTACGCGAGTATTTCAGTCGCAACTAATTCCGCAAAAATCCATAACGCAGTGCAACGCGTCTCAAACCGATCCAATAAGCGTAGGACCCGTAAACGTCGCGCCATGGTTCGCAAGGTAAAGCGTACAGGATGATTTACGAAGCGAGAGAGGGAAAGGCGAACGGACGAATGAACGCGAATGGAGACGAGAGACTACTCCGACATGCATATACGACGCGTAAACGAAACGTAAACGAAGGGAACGGGGACGGCATGAACGACGGTAAATCTTGCCGCGATTGACACGTGTGAAATGCGTCGGTCGGCTACTCGAGTGCCCAATGCTTTGACTTCGACCCCGTATACATACGCTCAAAGATTCCGAGAGAAGGCGGCCAGCTGACTCGTACGGCGCACGCTAAAAAGGGGCCACAATATGCTCGCGGTGCGGTCCATCTGACCGAAGCCAGCACACCGTCGCATAAAATTTTCTCCAATTCTGTCCGAAATCGATTTGACCTCGGATGAACCGGACAAGAATGAAAAAAAAAAAAGATGATCCATAAAAACCAGTTATCACTCATAGACGGATTGTGTCGTAAATGCAGGCATCTTCCGGAGCGAACCGTCTACATCGTATTCAATGGTACGTGTTACGTCCCCGATATGTCAAGATCATACTTGATGGTATGCGGAAGAACTCGCTTTTGCAGAAATTCTTTTGAAATCGTTCCGATGACGACTCGCAGTCAGAACGAAAAAATGGCAGTTTTGCAGTTGCTAGCGTCTCCATTAGAAACGCCATATATCTACCTGATATGTTGCGACACAAAAGAATTCAAGTGCGATTAAACTCACGAGACCGCGCGACGATTATTTATGACAAGTTTTTTTTTACTCGGCGAAAGGAACGAAGTATACGTATTATCGTAGCACCTCGTCTTTGCGCACAAATCTACTGCGCTTTTGCAACACTTGCATACCGCTTGTGCCGACAGTCATATGCGAATGCGTTTATGTGGCAAGTCAGTATGCGGAAGAAGTCGAATTCATGCGCTTGTCAGCGTCGCTTTTGAAGTCGATTTGAGTTACGCCTAACTACGGCTGCATGCTTACGCGTATACACGTGGCGTAACTTCAGACTTACCGTCTGAAGAAAATTCCTATTCTTTTAATACAATTATTTGTTTCATCGTAAAAGTATGAAAACAAGGTCGACAATATTTTAGATTCAACCGAAAACTATCGCCTTTCGAAAACTGACATGCCGATATTTCAATCTTTCTTTTATAATGGCACAAATGCATTGGTCTTGTCCAGTATCCTCGTACTGGTTATTCGTATCCTGGGACGTGTCAGGAATCCAAATGAATCAGAGAGGACGACAAGTTTCACATTTTTACCTTGAAAGTAGTGAAATTTTGCCAAAATTTTTAAAAAAGAATTTGATGCGTCAAGACAAATATTAGGATTGGTCGCATAAAAGATAGAGAGAGAGAAAGTTTGAAAGGCACGACATATGGCGTTCGAGGAAGCGGAAAGACATGCGTCGAACATTCGGAAGATTCTCGTGTCCGGCGCGATTTTGTAGCTTCTGCATTTCTGCTACGGGCATACACGCACGGATATCCATACAGAAAACGTATGAGCATGAAGGCCATAAATGAGCCTCTATTCAAAATTAACCGATGACTAAGACGCTTGCATTGGAATATTGATGGACGCGTTTCTTGAACCATGCGAACACGCGTTGCGGCTACCGATGGATTCTACCGCACATTAAAATGCAGAATTGTTTCCTTCTTATGACAGCACCGTCTGTTTTACGGGCAAATTGAAGTTGCTTCACAAGCTGCATATACAAAGTGTCTCTAAAGCTATCGTACAATATTTGAAAGCATATTTTGGAAATTAATTAAAGTCGAAAATTTTAATATAAATATGTTGCGAATTATAAATTTGAATTTGCCGCAGTCGAAAAGATATATAGTATTATTCGTTAAATTGTTAATATTTTTCTAGTGTAGTATAAATAATTAAAAAATACATATTACACATGTAATTAATCTGATACATTTAAAATATTGTTTTTTGCTGTCTCTATTTCAAATATTTTCACGTTTGATATTGCACAGTTCATGTAAATGACCAATGCAAAATCAACGTAAAATGCCTATTTTTTTACACTCAAACTATATAATAAAACATGTAAACGCAAGATCACTTTCTATGAAATGTTCGAAAAGGAATTAAAATATCTGTCCGTCAGATCGAAAAGAAGATTCTTAGTAATTGCCATTACCGGATGGTAAACTGCAAGCTCTAACATCTCGAGCCAGTTTATTTATCGAACGAATAAATCCGTTTTTACGAATCCATCAATTTGAATATTGCGAATCGCTCAGTCAGTGAGCGAGTCAGAGTCGTTTCCAAAGGTATTCACGTTGGTAGTGTTTGCACTCGACGTACAGTGGACACGCATTTAGTTAATTGCATTAAATCGCGACGAAAAGCGCACATTCAGTTTCGTCAATTCCTAATTTAATTGAAACGGTCAAGGGAAAATTTCACTCACGAAAAATGTGTATTCTCGCTCCTATAATTTTCTTCTGCCAGAAATAACAAAGTTAATAGCAAAGACATATGACGTTTACAAATGATACTATTAAAATATATAATTGCATTCGTACTGTATGAAGAAATTATTTCTACTTTTATTGTGTATATATGTACTGTTATTGTGTAACATACGCATCTGAATGTTTGTATGTCAATAGTGAAAAGATAGAAACTCGCATGCATCAACATAATTATGCTTAACTTCGAGTTCCTCTTCTTACATATTCGCCGTCTTTCGATCATTGACTTTCATACGACTGCATTCCCACCGATGATATCTCGCGAAACGAAACCGTCTAATATTCCGCTACTTCCTATTGTAATCCCAGAAGATGTCCGCAATAACGGCACGCTAAGGGATCGCCGACTCGCTCGAAGTAGATGCATTATTCATCGGTCGAGAGACATCGACGGGTACCTTCGATCGTGGCCGAAACGCCACGTCGTTGATTCCGTTTCCGAAATCGTTACTTCGCGAGATCGTCATCCGCGATGAACACCAGGACGAAGAGACTGCGCGAGACAACCGGAACAGAACCGAGCCAGACTGAGGTCGTTGTCATCGTCGTTTCGCATTTAAAGCTGGGAGACCAACCCTCTCACCCGGAACCTCCGTTTGACCGGCGCGGATTCGATCTCCAGCCGGTCGGCCGGACGCTCGAAGAGCGCTTGCATTATTCATAACTAATTCCCGAATCCCGAACTCGAAATGAACCAGCGTCCAGGTCAACTTCCTCCTTCCTCTCTTCCTCCACCCACTACTACTCTTTGTCGTTCATTCTCCTCGTTTTCTTTCAACTTCGTTTCTCGTTTCGTATCTTCACTGCCTTCTCTCAATCTAGAAAGAATACAAATCATTCCGTTCCAATTTGCAACAACTGAACGGCACCAATCATCCCAATATCATGCTTGTTGCAAGGCAAGTTTATTGAACATATTAATTGCTTGTTGAATATGATATAGAATTTTTTAAAGTTTTAAAATTTTTTAAGATTTTTTTATTTGTTTGATAACTAATTAGCATATTTAAAAGAAACGTTTTTACTTATATATTGCAATGAAATATTTGTTGCAGTACAAGTTTATCAAACGTATTAATTGCCTGTTAAATATAAAATTTTTAAAACCTTTAAACATTTTTAAGATCTTTTATTTGTTTTAATTAATTAGTGTGTTTAAAGTAGAAATGTTTTTGCTTACATACTGCAATAAAAGTTTGTGTCTGTAGATACATAACGGTACAACAATGATATTACCGTTTGAATGAAATGGCAAAATAGCTATCTAGTGAGTCGAAGTTTCTTCGATTACTTCTTCATATACACTCCTATCTTCCTCTGATTGTGAGAGTCGGAGTCGTTTTCATGAATTGAATGTCTCAATAGACCGATCCTACTCTTCGACACCCACTGGAGCGCGGTGAGATATCGATCGGCGTACATAATAAGATATAGCGTTGCTTAACACCGCTGACGCTAACAGCTTAGATCTAGGCATCGTAAAAGAGTTCGATTCACATTCGCATCGATACCGCGCGACATAACATTGTAAAACGATAACCTTGTCTACTGCCGCGAATTCTCGTATCTGACAAATATCTTCCGTCCGCACGTAAGCGATCCGAGACGAACCAGTTTAGGTTCGGTTTTCCGCCCACCGTTTTTGCTGTCGACGTTTTCGTTATCTCCAATTGAGATCCTTATTTTTTTTTTAAATTGGTTACTGATCGTGGCGATTTACAAACTCAACTTTGGCAATATGTATCGCGATGCGGCGCGAATATCGCTCGTAATGATGTGGCTACTTTCCGATAGTCCTCCTTAATATTAGATTAAGAGACGAGAGGATGCACGATGTATCGATAACGCAGCGGGGAATATATTGGATAGCGGATTAATGTGCAAATATTCAACGACAGGAATTCGCCTGGCGACATTAACGTGCGAGCATAAAAGAGATAAAAAGACAACCGAAACATGAGTTCGACCAGGACGACTCAATTTCTCTCACGGCTCACGGTACTTTTTATCGTCTTCGTTATCTCTGTTTAAACTTCTTTTCTCTCTGTCTTAATTTATAATCTCACGTTTTTCATCGCCCACTTGAAACTTGGTGTGAAAGCACAACGCGAATGTCTCTGTTAATGATATGATGTCTTATTTGCCGGCGTCACCGACGTGCAAGACGAACGTAAAAGGCGAAGCCGTGGATCCTCGGTATCCAAAGCGACAATGGCTATTCGTATTACTGTCATCGGCGGCAATTGAACCCACTCTGTTGTAACGTTCACGTTCGCTTCGCTCGATGCGACTAGTTTATCTTCAAATAATCCACATTTGTCCGTGTAATTGCGAAACACGTCGTGTAACTTCATGAGAATAAGACTATGATAATAAATATTCTCTGATGAAAATTTTTAAGAAGTTTAATTACATTATTTATTTCAATATATCAATTGTTTTATTGTCGAATTTTGTAATTGCCTACACTGGAAAGATTGGCTGCTGCAAATTAAATGATAAAATATGGCATAGCATTTTTAATCAGCTGCATTTTTGGTACGTTAACCTGCAATGTCAATATATTGATTTCAATAGACTAACATAATCAAAAAAAATTGGCTGCTGCAAATTAAAAATATTAAAAATGCTATGCCATATTCAGTCAATCTTTTTTTTCAGTGTACTATTTGATGTATGATTGACGATCAGACACTCTCACTGTCACTTTTTTTAAATTTCTCTTTGCAAACACACACAAGCCTTTCGTCATGTAAAGTCATGTACAAATATACATCTCTTTGCGATATCCAACGCGCGAATATAGTTTCAATGGATGTAAACTGACATTTAATGTTTTCGTCGTTGAGTATGCAGGCCAAGAAAATGTAAACTCAGTGAAAAGAGAACCGCCGACACAGGCAGGCCGAAACTAACACTGACGAAGTAAATGCAAACTTCTAATAGTTAATAGCGTTTACTTGCCGTTTAACTCCGCGAGAAGATGGAACACTTGAGACTCTCGGACGCAAAGTACGTCGACTGACGGCAATCGTAAAGTACGTCAAATCTTTGATCTATATTCGGCCATGGTCGCTTGCTTTCCTTTCTTTTCGGCTTGCAACTGGTCGTTACACTTGAGAAAATTCAATGTGACAATCTCTTTCAAGAAAGAAATGCTCAGTCGTATTAATTAAGAAAATGTCACTATTATTCGTTTTGGATTTTACAATGTTACATCTGAAATAACCTTATTAAAGAGCTTGAAATAAATTTTCGTGAACAACATCCATCTAAGGAAAATATATAAAGGAAACAGTCTTGAGAGAAGTATGTCACATGAAATTGAATATGTCACATTGTCTCTTGAAATGAGTGACTCGGATAGAAATAAAAATTTGATAAAAATCGCATAACATTGTTCAAGGCTACGATCGCGGGAATCAGAGCATAATCATTCTCTTTGAAAAGCGTGGAATGAGCAGTTCTAACGGCAAGATCATTTCTAGCGGTACATCGCAAAGTCCGACGTAATTTCCTCTTTCGAAAGTATCTGTGCGTCTTTCGATGGAAACCAGTCAGCCATTCTTACAACGGTTTTTGCTACCGCACATTGTATATAATGTTTCGAATTGTTTTCTGCGGCAGCTTGGTTTCCTATAATCATAAAATTCGCATCGAATAACTAGAACAAGACAACAATTTTCTTTATAAATTTGTATTTATTAAGCTTTTTTTCCCACGTAAATATTTTAGTAATGTAAAAGATTGTTTTTATTATGTCGTTTTTATTATGTTATTTTCAACTAAAGATTACAATTAATAGTACAATCTTTGAAATTGTATCTCCGTCTACAATCTTTTTTGTTCAATCCAATTTTTTTTTACTATTCTAAGCTTTCAAAAAATATAAAAAAGTTCAGAGTTATTTTTCAACATCTGTATTGCCTTACCAAGTAATTTTTTAACTCAAATGTGTGATAACCCGTATTCAATAAAAATTGAAAAACAAGGAATAAATTTAAGAATGAAATTTATGCAAAAAAAGAACTCAAATTGTAAGAGAACTATACATGTACATACGACATGCGCATTTTTAATAGAAAAATTTTATGATATATGCGATAAAATTTTACTCCGCGATAAAATAAGATCCTACAGTGTTTGTCTAGTTTCAACTGATTCTCGTCCAGGTCACGACTGTCTGGCGTCAAGCGCCAGAATTGCGGAGAATTGATATAATCGGACGATCTCGCGAACCTAGGAGGTCCGAAACGTCCCTCGAACGTGCAGCAGTAACGGGTGCTGTTCGTTATCTCGCCAACGACGGGCAGAAGTCTTAGCGCGGCAACAATCGCCAGGGCGGAAACTCGACACGAGGACATCCACTAATGCCAACTCCGGACCGCGGGCCAATTAATACGCGTCCGTTCAAAACGCGGCCGCGCCTGTGTGCAGGCTTGCCTTTCCGCGGCACACCCGGTACATCGTGTCGGTCGTGCGGCACGGAAGCTTGAAGCCGAGTGGAGAGATGGCGAGTGAGATGGAAAGAAGCTGCGATAAAGAAAAAGGCGAAAGAGAAAGAGAGACAGAAGGAGAAAGGGAAGAGGCCTCGGTATATACGTGCTCGTAACATTGAAAAGGGTAGCCCACGGAGCATAACCAAGTAGCCCCACGACAATAAGCAGGGAAACGTTTTATTAATTGCCAAGATCTGTCAGTGTCTCCAGCGAACGCGTTGCCATATTAAATGGCCGTACTGCCGACCGAACGAAACCGACCGACGCGGTGGGCAGCTCTCGGTCAGACCGATGTGTGCTCGCTGGCGACCGGTGGTCGCGAACGTCGAAGGAGACTCCTTCTGGATATTACGTTTCCTCGTGATGCACGACGCGAGTCGTGATAGCGCCCGTATTGCGACGTAACAGAGAGGCGCAATCGCTTCGCGAGGAGCAATGAGCCTCGAGATCCCGAGAACCGGTCCGCTAAGACGAACTCGACGGTACTAACCACCTGTAGATACGAACGGATCTGCGCGTCTATTGAGGGAAATTCTTCGATTCTAATCATAAGCAAGTTCTTTGCGGCGTGTTACTTGGCATCTTGCGCGGCGCGATAGAGGTAGCGGTAAGATCTGATCTGCAAGGACGTGGACGTTGTTAACTCTTTGGCATCTACACTTTTTCTCCATCGAGGTAAAAATTCAAATTTGCTTCCGCAAGAATACCATATAGCTTATTCATAAATGCCTAAAAGTTTTTTGCGAGCGCATAAGAAAAAGAAACGTGATAATATCTTCAACATAATGGTAATTAACATCATATACTGTATGAAAACGCGAGTAGTGACTATTCTCGGTTGGTTTATCTCCTTCATCACCTGTTATGATAAGAGTACTTTGACATTTATTTACGTATTGATTATCATGCGAAAAATCGCGCACAATTATCGTCAACTAGCATCACTCAAGGCGATGAGGAAGCGAACGCAACATGTATAAACGTATGTTCACGTTCTGTGTACCGATCGCTGCGGATCACGCGAAAATTCTCGACGGTGTTTACCGTAATAGGCGCATAGTATATATCCACGCTAATTAGTATACTCGCGCGCGCAAGCAATAACCTTCATAATCCGAGGTCGCGTCAGGTCGGCCGTAACTCAGACACGAGACGATTCGTATCGTGTTCTTCTCCCCCCTCTCAGCCTTTCTTTCTCTCTTTCTCTTTCTTTCAGCATCCTGCAACGCTGCGCTTCGAGATGCCCATTGCGATGGCATCGCATCGGATTCGCCGTCAGTGACCAGTAACGGTCGTGTACGATTTTTGCAACGCTGGCAACTCTATCTTTCTATCTCTCTTTCTCTCGCAATAGCTTTCTTAGCGTTTTCCAACAATGAGAATCTCTCTCCGGCATGTCGTGTACGAACAGAAGGCTCCCTCGGTGATCACCCAGCACCACCATGCTGCCAGTTCCGCGTAGATTCTACTGAGTTTCTCGCGATGAATCACGTCGCATACGACGACGCGTACATCTCGCCTCACCTCGCTCTTGGAGATTAACAACTAACGAGCCGACAGTGTTCAATACCAACGATACCGAACTCGGACGGATCCCGATGCGTGAGTGACGTCTGCTACTTGAGAGAAGTAGAGAGAGCTGATGCCTGACACCCGATTTGTTACTCCATTTGGTATCCCGTCAGTTGTACTGCGCATATAATGTCGATAATTTAATATACGGTGTTTACAGTAGTGCAATTTTTGCTGATAATAGGTGGCTCGTTAGCCGCCTTTCAGGCGTTGTTCCGTATAGATGCAGCAGGAAATATGTTACTAGTCTGATACAACACAATTAAAATTTTTTTTTTTAGCAAAGTATTGGAATCAGCATTGATAAAATTAGTCCCGAATGATTCTTTATAGTAACTGTCAATAATATATATCTGATATTTGTATATGTATGTGAGCTGTCGTACGCTAATATATTAATATTACGCAATAAGATACGGTATAATAGAATTCACCTTTAGTCTTGTCTAGATGAAAATGAATTGAATATCCGCCAATGTTTTGAAATAGCAATACATTTCCCATTCATCCGCTTAATCACAGCCCGGCTATATGTGTCACAGACTAACGGCTACAAGTCCAAGAGATCAAAGATGAAGATAATACGCTGATCACTAATGTATCACGTCGTCATCTATAATCATTGATCGACGAGAGATCCTCCCGGTTCTCTGCCGCAGTCACGCGAAAGGCACTATTCGAATACTATTTTGTTAACCCCGGATTTTCACGTTACTGCAAATATAATACAGCTAGTTACCGTTATTGGTCTTTACCTTTTATAGATACGTTTGAATCATGCCGCCGTGCAGGCGAATAAATCTTGCCTCACGATTCAGCGGACTTTCGTTCGATGACTCACACACTGTGATAACGCATACAGAGCTTTGTACGCGAATGTTAACTGTTAACGAGTCGAAGGATCAATACTGGCCACATCGAAATCGTACAGGTCACGTCTTCATCCATGATCGCTGATCGATGCGACGACCTCTCGTTCTCGCGTGGCTCACGAAATGCCCCGTTCAGCCAGCGATATGTCAGCAGTTTGTGTTCGACTCCGGTATTTTTACGACTTCGTAACGCGGATAAATTAATAATCGGCATTCGACAGATGGCTCTGTTGAACTCGAATAAATCGCGTCGTCGTCCGTGGTCATTGATCAATGCGCAATCTCCGGGATGAACTTACGAGCAGATTGCAAAACGCTTCGTTTCAAATCGATGCGTCAAGTCGTAGATTATGTATATAGATCTCTCAAAGATATTAATACAAACGTTTATATGATGTTGTTTATATGATGTTGACGGTAATTTATTATCAGTTTTTGAGAAGATGAAGTTTTTGAGAGAAATCTTGAAAAGGAAAATGAAATGATAAGAAAATTAGTTAAGGATTAAAATGTATTTAAAATAATATTACAATGAGAAAGAATGATTTTGCTGAAATAAAAAATTTAGCTAAATAAACATCTGAAAATAATTTTATTGGACTATCAAAAGTATTATGCAGGACGTTCAAACAATAATAAATAATACCGCAAAAAGTTTTAATGTTCCAGCTTAAGCGTCCTATATAATTATTTTGATAGTCTAATAAAATTATTTTCAAATC
>Ga0157364_1005226_pt1 | contig 13171 bp, 17 predicted proteins | sample AttsexASBM2_FD_111476 | JGI IMG/M metagenome (GOLD analysis project Ga0157364, IMG submission 111476) | Fungus gardens microbial communities from leaf cutter ant in Ribeirão Preto, State of São Paulo, Brazil - Atta sexdens ASBM2 | ecosystem: Host-associated > Fungi > Mycelium > Unclassified ... | reverse complement strand
CTTTCCAATGCAAGTTCAATCGTGCAAATCTGTTTGGCTGTTCATAAGATATTAGCAGACAAAGCTTTTACAGCTACTGATGGCCTGATATCTCAGTCATTTGTTGTTGCTTTTGTACATCCCACATATGTGTAGATAGCCCTTATTTGGGGCTTTCCAGTGCAACTTAGTTTGTGAAAATCGGTCTACTGGTTGTGGAGATACAAGCTGAATGAAGTTTGTAACAGATCTGTCTAGATCTCAAACTTGAAATGTGTGCCTTTCAGCAAGTGTCTCCAGTTTTCTAAACCCCTGATGACTACCAGCATCTCTTTATTGTGAATCTTGTAATTTCTTTCCATCTCATTCAATGACTTTGATAGATATGCTACCAGTCTCCATATTCCATCTTCACCTTCCATAGATAAAACTCTTCCTGTAGCATAATCTGACACATCAACTTCTATCCTTATTCTTTTGTCTAAATCTGATGCTGCTAATACCAGTTCTTTTGTGAACCTCTCCTTCAATTCTCTAAATGCTCCTTCTTACTTTCCTATCCAGTCCCACTTTCAGTTTTTCTTTATCATGTCATGCAATAGCCTAGCTATGGATATGAAGCCCTGAATAAATTAACGGTAGTAGTTCACCAATCCCAAGAACTTTTGAACATCCTTGACATACTTTGGTGTTGGCCAGTTCAAAACACCCTTTACCTTCTCTTCCTCCATTTTAATTTCTTCCAGCCCAATTACTACTTCCAAAAACACCACTTCTCTCACCTTCCACTTACACTTCTCTGGTTTTATGTATAAGTCGTTTTCTTCCAACCTTTTTATTATTTCTGCCACTAACTCATCATGTCCTTCTTTATCTTCCATCCCTACTATCACATCATCTATAAATGCTGCCACTTTGCCCATATTAATCAAATCTCTAAGTAACTTGTTCATCATCGCTTGAAAGGTTGCTGGTGAATTTGTTAGTCCAAAGAACATGACTGTGGGTTCAAATGACCCCTCAGGTGTTGTGAATGCCACCTTCTATTTATCTCCCTCCTTTATCTGTACATTATTATATCTCTACCTAAGGTCTATCTTCATAAATACTTTCTTTGTACCTATGTTTTCTACTATGTCTGATATTAATGGTAAGGGATAATTATTTTTAATTGTCCATTCATTTAAATATCTATAGTTTTATACCATCCACTTCTTTTCATCCTTCTTTCCCACAAAGAATACTGGTACCATCTGAGGTGATTTTGAGGGTCTGATATACCCTTTCCTTAATTGTTTGTTGATGAATTTATGCATCTCTTCTCTCTCTTCTCTTGATAACAGATATACCTTCTCTTTTCTTGGTACAAATCCCTTCTTCATATTTATCACATGATCCCAAAGCTTTCATATAGGCATCCTCTCTGACTGTTTTTTGTCAAAGATCTTGACCCACCTATGGAATTTTTCTGGCACCAGCCTCTTTGCTTTTGCTTCTGATTTTACCATCTCTTCTTCCTTATCCTAAATTTCCCATTTTTCTGCTACTTTTTTCACTTCCATTATCTTTTTTCCTTTCTGCTTTCTTTTCTATTTTTTCTCCTTTTCTTCTCTCTTCTTTCTTGCTTCTTGCTTCTTTTGTTTTTGCCACCCTGGTTTTCTCTGCTTTGGTCTTTACTGCTTCCCACACTTGTCTGGGCACCTTATCATTTTTACCTCTCCTATTTTCCAATCAATTTCAGGGTTGTGGTGGGCTAGCCACAACATCCCCAAAATTACTTTTCACTTCTGTCCTCCAATTATGTCTATCTCCATCCTCTTCCTATGCCCTTGGTAGTAGATGTTTACCTCTACTGTATGCTCGATTGGTCCCTCCTTATTGAGCAAACCATTCATGTTTCTTACATACATAGGTCTATCCAACTTCTTTAGCTTAAATCCCTGCTTTCTTGCAAATTCCAAACTCATCACTAACCCCATGGTGCTGCTATCCAACAATACTTCCACCATGATTCCTTCTTGTATATCAATTCTTTCCAGTTCTATTTTCACCATAACTTCTCTTAAAAGGTCCCCTTGGTCCAGATTGCATATAGATGTATTTTCTACTACTCTAGAGAGTACTACGAATCTGTTATTGTTGAGATCTAATTGAGAACTATTAGATCTCCTCCCCCATTTAAATTGTTCTGTCCATTATTATGAGTGTCCTCATATTCTATCCTTCTTCCTTAGTGCATAATTTGTCTTCTACAATTCCATGCTAGATAGCCAAAGCCTCCACAACTGTAACAATTTCTATTCTCCCTCCTGTTACAACTGAAAGACCTTAGTGTTAGTCAATGAGAAGAACCTTGTATAGGGTTACATAAGAGAACTTAATAGAGAACTCTGTACAAAATTGTCTACCTTATATACTAATACCTAATGGTCTGTGCAAGCTATTTCTAGCCTATTCTAAATGACCATGTGTATACTTTAAGGTCAACATGTGTTTTACATGTTGTATGATATTATTCTTCTAAAACTTTCCACATCCTTTTATTGTCATGTGACTTGTGACTATGTCATCTGATGTGACCTGCTGTGTGGCAGTGTGATTTTGTCACTCTAACCCTAATCCTAGATTCTAAAAATAGAAAAAAAGAAAACTAGATCAAAAAGAAAATAAAAAAGGTTAAGTTCACTTCTTGTGTTCTTGATATTATCCTTCTTTAAGGTTTCTCCTCTAAAGAAACTAACTTCCATTTTCACCAGTTTTTCTCTAACTTCCTCAGATACTCTTCTTCAAACTTCCTGTTGTCCCATCTATATAACATTTTTGCCATGAATTTTCCTGGTAGTTCTTCTCTCCTAAAGTTTCTTTCTTCTACCATATCTATTTTCTCCTGCCTCTTTACTTCTGCATTTATTCTTTCTTTGAATTCCTCTAGTACTTCCTCTGCATTTCCTAAGTCCTCTTTCTTTTCCCAGGTATCATGTTTTACCGTAAACCCCTTCCATTATACTAAATACTTCTCCACTCCTCTTATTTTCTTTTTATTTAATATTTTCTCTATCTCCCACTCTTTGACTCCTTCTATTTCTATTAGTTTTTCTTCTTCTTTTTTCTGTTCCCCTACTTGCTCCTTGTATTGTACTATCTGACTGACATTCACAACTGGATGGATTCTTATTGAGGTTGGCAGTTGTAATTTGACTGTATTGGTGGATATCACCTCCTTGATTGTATATGAACCTGTATATCAATCCACTAATTTCCTTGCCAGTCTCTCTTTGAACACCAAGTCCTTGGTACTCAGCAATACTCTATCTCCCTTCTTCTACTCCTTGGTCTCTTTTCTTCCTCTATCTACCTACCTCTTTATATCTTCTTGTACCTTCTTCAACGCTGTCCCTGCTTCCTCATATACCTTCTTCATTCTCTCCACAAACTCCATTGCCTTTTCTACTTTTCCCCTCTTTCTTATATCTCCCCTCATTCTCAATTCTCTTCTATAGTTTGCTATGAAAGACAAAATCTTGGTTGCAGTGTGAACCTTGTTGTTCACTGGAAACTCTGCCGATACCAACCACTCCAGCCAATTCTTCTGCCTATGATCTACAAAGAACCTCAAGTATTGTTCCAACTTTTGGTTCATTCGTTCTGTCTGCCCATCTGTTTGTGGGCAGAATGTTGTTGACAATCTTATTTCTATTCCCAATATCTTGTTCAACTCTTTTGTCAACTTTGCTGCAAACTGAGGCCCTCTATCTGACACTACACTTTCTGGCAACCCATGCAACTTCCACATGTTATCCCTAAACAACCTCACTAGTCCCTCTGCTGATGTTTCCTCTATAGTTGCTACAAAATGCGTCATTTTGAACAACCTATCACAGACTACTAGAATTGTATCTTTTCCAGCTACTATCGGTAACTTGTTGATAAAATCTACCATTATCTCAGTCTACAGTTTCTCTGGCACCTTGCTTAGCTTCAACTTCCCTGCTACTTTTTCCGTCCTATTCTTTATCCTCTGATACAAGTCACATCCTTCTACATATCTCCCTACATCTCTTGTTACTCCTAGCCACCAATAGTTCCTTGTTACTAACTCTACCATTTTCCATCGTCCTCCATGTCTTGCTACCAGCACATCATGGTGTAACTGGATTATTTCTGCTCTCAGCTCCACATTCTTCAGTATATATATTTTTCTCTCCTTTAACACCAAATCTCCCTCTATCTTCTATTCATCTCCCCACAGTTCTTTCACTCTTGCCTTCTTCATCTCTTCTACAACTCTAACTATATCTTCATTCTTACTTCTAACTCTTTTTATCTTTTCTACTATATCTACCTCAGGTCCTTCTATTACTACTTCTTGTAAACTATGAATCCAATTGTCCTTTATAAATACTTGATTATCATTGTCATTTTTTACTCCTATTTTCCAGTCCAATTGCCTACTAAGTCCATCCATCTTCCCTATTTTTGTTCCTGGAACATGCTTTAGAGTGAAGTCAAATCTCGACAGATAAAGTGCCCATCAAGCTTGTCTGTAATTCAACTTCTGCACCTTTATAAAGTATTCCAAGTTCTTGTGATCTGTCCAGATCTCGAACTTGAAGTATGTGCCTTCCAGTAAATGTCTCCAGTTTTCCAACCCCTTATAATTGCTAACATTTCTTTGTCATGAATCTCATAATTCCTCTCTGTTTCACTCAATAATTTGGAAAGAAATGCCACCATTCTTCATAATTCATTTTTGCACTCCATTGATAACACTCCTTCTGTAGCATAATCTGATACATCCACTTCTATCCTTATTTTTTTATCTAAATCTGATGCTGCTAATACCAGTTCTTTTGTAAACCGCTCCTTCAACTCTCTAAATACCTTTTTCTGCCTTTCTGTCCAGTTCCACTTCTGATCCTTCTTTACTATATCATGTAAAGATCTAGCTATGGATACAAAGCCTTTGATGAATTGATAATAGTAATTTGCCAATCCTAAGAATTTCTGCACATCCTTGACACACTTCAGTATTAGCCAGTCCAAAACATCCTTCATCTTCTCTTCTTCCATTTTTATCTTGTCCAGTCCTATAACAACTCCTAAAACCCTACCTCTCTAACCTTCCACTTACACTTCTCTGGTTTCATGTACAAGTTGTTTTCTTCTAACCTTTTTATGACTTCTGCCACTATTTTATCATGCCCATCCTCTGTCTCCATTCCCACTATTACATTGTCTATGAAGGCAGCCACCTTTCTGGTGTTGATCAAATCCCTCAGTAGCTCATTCATCATTGTTTGAAACATTACTGGTGAGTTAGTCAGTCCAAAGAACATTACCAGGGGTTCAAAGGACCCCTCTGGTGTGGTAAACACTGCTTTTCACTCATCTCCCTCCTTTATCCTTACATTGTTATATCCCTGTCTAAGATCTATTTTTGTGAAGACCTTCTTTGTCCCAATGTTCTCCAGGTTGTCTGATATTAGAAGGAGCAGATAATTGTTCTTTATCGTCCACTCGTTCAAATACCTATAGTCTTACACCATCTGTTTCTTTCCATCCTTCTTCCCTACAAAAAATACTGGTGCCGTTTGTAGTGACTTTGACAGCTAGATATATCCCTTCCTTAGCTGTTCTTTTATAAACTTCCTAACCTCCTCTCTTTCCTCCCTTAACAACAGGTACACCTTCTCCTGTTTTGGTCTCCATTACTTCTTACATTCCTCTAGACACCTCATCATCTTTACCTCCCCTGTTTTCCAATTGATCTTGGAGTTGTGGCAGGCTAGCCATGGTATCCCTAAGATCACTGTCCACTTTTGTCCTCCAATCATGTCAATCTCCATCCTCTCCCTATGTTCTTTGAAGTAGATATTTACTTCTACTATGTGCTTGATAGGTCTCTCCTTGTTTGGTGATCTATCCACATTTCTTATGTTCATTGGCCTTTCCAGTTTCTTCAGCTTAAAGCCTTGTTTTTTTTCAAATTCTGAGCTCATGACCAGTCCTGTTGCCCCACTATCTAACAATGCTTCTACTATTATCCCTTCCTGTGTATCTAGCCTCTCTAGTCTGATTTTCATGATTACTTTCCTCAGTGTTTTTTCTTCTATCTTCCTTACTTCTATCTCTTCCTTTCCCTCTAGTTTGGATGTACCAGCATTTATTTCTGTGGCTAATACATTAAATTTATTATAAGAATCTAGTCGAGTGACTCTAGATTCTCCTCCTCTTTTAAATTGTCTGAGTGTTCATGATGTCCCTCTCTTCTTTCTTCATACTCTAGTCTCCTCCCATCTACTACTCTGCCTCCTTGTCTTTTGTTCCTATAATACCAAGCCATATGCCCAAATTCTTCATAGATATAGCAGTTCCTCTTCCTGTCTATCTTCATAGTGTATGGGTTGTGTTGCGCTAACCCTATTCTTTGCTGCAGTCATACCATCACCACATTTATCCTCTTTACTCCCTTCATCAGAGCGGGCCCTGTTGTCACCTGCTGAGGTAGTATTTCTTGTCTCCTCTGCCACACTAGAGGGCTTGGCATTATCTGTCTCTGCTCCTGTTGCCTTGGAGCTGTTTCCTTCTATTCTCTTTTTCCTCTCAGCCTTTCTCCTTTTCTTCTGCTTTCTCTCTAGTTTCGGTCCAAAGCAATGGCCTTGTTGTACCACTGTTCTACTATTCCCGGTTGGTGTTCTACTTCCATTAATCTTCTTCAGATGGTTCTGTTCATTCCTCACTTGAACTCTTCTATGAGGGAGCGCCACTCATATCTGCTCCCTCTTGCTGCTTTTTTAAACTCTTGCATAAATTTTTCTATTGTCTTATTTTCCTACTCCAGCCTTTGTAGTTTTGCTACTTTTACTAACTCTTCATCTCCTCCTCCAAGCTCCCTTTTGATGTCTGTCAGAAATTCTTTTATTGTTTCATATTCCAGTAATCCCCCTTCCAGATCCTCCAATACATTCTCCTTCTAGATGTCTGCGAATTCCCCCTGCATGTATGATAACACCCACTGGATTTGTTTTTCTACCAATATTCTTCTCATTTTCATCCATATATATAGCTTACATGCTGTGATAAATCCAGCTATCTTCCCAAAACTCCCATTGAACTCCTGCGGCCTCACTACTTCCATCTGTGTATTAGGTTGTGCAAGTGCTGCTGCCCCTTCTGCTCCTCCTAACCTAGCCTGGGCTATTATTGCCTGCAGCACTGCTAGCTGCTCTTGTTGTTGGCGTACCACCTATTCGAGGTTGATGTTGTGTTAACTCATTGTATTTGGTAATGATGGTGATAATGATGTGGGTGGTGATGTTGGGAGTGGTGACTGTTCTTGAGCCAAAAAGACCAATCTTGTGCTGGACTTGGTTTCTGACTCATATTCCATTTGCAAAATCTCTGTAGGCCCTTTTCTTGTCCTACCTATACCGTCTACTGACTACCTGGCTACTAACTACTGCCTTAATTGAACTGTACATGATTTTGTCTTAAGAAAGATATTCTATTCTAGACAAGATCTTACTAATAGTTGCCATTTCTCTGTATGTACAGGCTACAAGAGAGCACCGCAGCATGAGGTTTTTACTACAAAAAGAACTATATATCACATCCACACAAGGTAATATGCCTACTTGCACTAGTGGGCTTTAGTACAACTAAATGGTTAGGCTTCCTCTGCCTAACTAGCACTTCCCTTAAGCCTAGGGTCTAGCTGTTCTTCTTGACTAAAGGGCAGTGTTGCTCTTTGGTCAAGGATGAGAAAGAGTAAAGTTGTGAGAGGGTTCTATGTTGGATGGTCTCAAGAAGGGGATCGAGTTCTAATGTTACAACTAAAAGACCTTAGTATTAGTCAATAAGAAGAACCTTGTATAGGATTACACAAGAGAACTCAATAGAGAACTCTGTACAAGATTGTCTATCTTATATACTAATACCTAGTAGTCTGTGCGAGCTATTTCTAGTCTATTCTAAACAGCCATATATATACTATAAGGTCAACATGTGTTGTATATATTATATGACATCATCTCTCCATATGCCTTGTGACTTGTGACTGTGTTACCTAATGTGATCTGCTGTGTGATGGCATGATCTTGTCATTCTAACCCTAATCCTCAAGTTCTAAAAATAGAATAGAGAGAAATAAATTGAGAAGAAAAGAAAGAAAATAAACATGAAAATCATTAGAGTCCACTGCTTTCAACTTTGACAATTTAAGTTTGACTTTATTGATATGACTTTAAATAGTTATAATTCAGTTAAGATTACAAAATCAAAAGAACTATTGCTTCTAGCACTATTCTGATTGAACATGAAATCTTTGTTCCTAAAAAAAAGACTATTAAAATTACTATGTCAAAACTATGGCTAGTATATTATATCTTTGGCATATAGATGTAGATATATCTTCTTTCTACTAAACAATTTTTTTAGTATGGATTGAGAGTAAAAGATAATAAAAAAAGTTCTACTTTCTACAATAAGTCTAGTAATGTTATTCTATCAGCTACTTCTAATTTTTGAGGTAATATCCAGATTGTGAAGACTCATATTTTTAAGTATAATATTGTGAGTTTTACAGCAAGATATTTGGACTTTGGGATGGATCTTATATTGCTGTTTTAGATATACATCTGATAAAGTCATGTATTCTGTCCTTAACAATGTTGAAAATACAAAGAAGATTCATTTCTCAACACAGAAATATATCTGCTGCAGTTGTACTCTTAGAAAGATGTACCAATATAATTTCTCTGAGAATCCTGTTTGCTTTAGTGAACTTCTAGGATTGATTCACTTAAATCTCTTTGAGCTTCCCATCTTGTCTTATTCAAAGTACAAGTAGGTGATTATATTTCTTGATGATTATTTCTTTTATTGTAATATTACTTTTTTGTACAAAAAGTCTGAAGCTGCAGAAGCAGTTAATTTTATGAATGTAGTCAAATATAACCTTCTATCCTGTAAAGAAATTACACACTAATAATGGAAGAGAATATGTAATATCAAATTACAATCCTTTTTAAGAAAGCAAAAGATTATCTATGAGATTAGTACTTTATATGTATACCAACAAAATAGTCACTGAATGATTGAACTACACATTACTTGAAAAAGCACAGTTAATGCAACTTGAAACATGCATACCAAATTCTTGGTGAGAATTTGCTATTGTAGCTATAGCTCATATATATGATCATACAACTATTAGACATCTCAAATAGAAAATATCTTAGGAGATTTTCTTAGATAATAAATTCAAATCATTATGTCTCCATATCTTTGGTTGTAAAGTATATATGTACCTTCTTAATTAAATTCATGCTAATATAATTGTGCCCCATTCTAAATTGATAATATTCATTAGATATGAAGATAATAGTTATCACTTTATGCACTATACACAAGAAAATATTATTTTCTGTTCTACACATACTATCTTTGACAAGAAATTCTTTCCTAAATATACTAAATCTTGTGTGAAAGAATATAAATTATATAATAAGTTATTGAACAAAATAAGTTGAGAAATAGAGTTATTAGTGTCTAGACCTTTTAGTGAAGATAAACCTACTTTAGTATCCATTCCATATATATCCATTTCTCCTATTTAAAACAATTCTCCTTGTTTCCTTTCACTCTCTCTATCTTATAAGTCTCTATTTCTCTTACCTCTTCCAGTATCTAAAAAACCTATAGTAAAGGTTGAAGAGATTGATAATATTGAATCTAATGTTGAAATATGATCTCTCAGCCCTCAACAACTCTCACAACTTGCTCTACAGATACTATAAGAAGATTCTGAATCAAGTAGATCTAAGTATCAAACTTAGATATTTTTAGAGAAAGAAATATTTATGGAATATCCTACCAATATTCTGCAGAGTTTTTTATGGCAACCAAAGGAGAGAATTCCCAATTCTAATATGATATGTAATAGACATGAAAATACTTGTCAGAAATCACAAAGAATATATCAGAATGTACAAAGATAAAAGTATAATAAATACTCCACTCCACTTTCTACAGATGATTATGAATCAGCTGAGTTAGCTATTATACTTGGCATGCTTTGCAAGAAAAGGGAAAATAGAGTAAATTTGCTTTCTCTTAACACAATATACAGCAAAGTATCACCCAATTTTCAAAAATCTTGGAGATGCTACTAAATTACCAGCTGATATTTAAAAAAAAGTAACATAAGTTTTGCCTTAAAGTACTGAAATTACTCAAAAACAGAAATATCTATGAAGTTGTAGATTTTTCCAAAAGATAGAAAGCAATCAAAAATCATTAGATATTCAACATTAAGTTTGATAGTTGTTACAAATCTTGACTTATTACAAAAGAATTTTTTTAGATTGAAAAAATTGATTTTGATGAATTATTCTCTTTAATTATTCTCTATGAGACTACATGTGTATTTTTGGCTATTGCTAGTCTTAAAGATTGGAATATTTATAGTATTAATATAAAAATTATCTACTTATATAGTGATTTAAATAAGAAAATTTATATGGAGCAGTCTAAAAGTTTTAGGCTATTTAGCAAAGAAAAGAAAGTCTAGTGACTTTACAAAGTATTGTATAGTTTTAAGCAAGCTAGCTTATCTCAGCAGTGAACTATAACTATTATAACTTAAGTCTCAAAGATAAAAGTATATTTTTATATTGAGTAACACAAGAAAACTTGATAAAGTTTCTGTTATAAACTAATTTACCTTAGATATTGCAAATCATGGTCTATGCACACACTGGAACTATTCTACTCTAAAGTTTATATGCTTTTTATAAGATCAATATGTTATTGTTGTGTTATATAATATTATCTATTCTAAAATCTTTTATGACCTTCTCTGTGTCACATGATTGTGTGATATGTGACTGTGATATATATGACTATTATGTATGACATTACATTACATTTCTTTACCTAAGTCTAAGATAAAGAAAAGTAAAAATCAAAACCAAAAATAGAATAAATAGAAAATGAAAAAGTAAAGATAAAATAAAGTTAAGTTCATTATGTACAACTTCTGATAATGACTAAGTTAATATTAGCTTTAGAATTTAAGTAATGTAAATCCAATACTATCATATTTGAAGATAGTGGACTTATTTCATTTCTATTGCTCTTCTATTATTTAAACTTTTCTTATTTTTCTATTTCAACTCTTTTTTATTATTTCCTTATTTTAGACTTGGGAAAAGAAAATAATGTGATATAACATTTATTACAAGTCAGTTACATATGTCATAGTCATAGTTATAATATTATACTTTATATGGTATAATAACTTATAACATTTAAGATAAGCTAAATATTAAATAATACAAGTTTTCTTTTTTATCTGAACACTTGGACTTAAGTCATAATAAATACTAATGTATATTACTTTATGGATAAAAAGATTAGGGAGCTTATTATAGCAATTGTTTATATTGATAATATTTGCTTTATAAGTTCAAAAAATTATTTGCTCTTCTTAAAGTTGAAATGAAAATTCATGATGAAATAAAAATCTTGTAATCTTAGAGAAATCAAAAAGTTTTTTGAAATATATATAAGTCATAATTAAAAGATCTTTATAAACTAATCTGAGTATTTAAACCTAATAATAAGTAATATGATCTTACTTTCCATCAAAAGTATTAGCAATTGGTTGGAACTCTAATATATCTAATAATTAGCTTATTATCACAAAATGAACTACTTATTTATTTGTAATATCTGAATCTTAGGTATACTCTTAAAGATTTAAGAGTGATTCAGAAGTTCAATAATAATGATAAAGATCAATATAGATGTCAATAATAATAAGAAATAAATAATATTGTTAAGTCTGAGATCTAATCTTTGAATATAGAAGTATATATACAAAATAGTGATAGTTTGTATGCAAGCTATTTCTATTACATGATCAAAACTTATATCTGGTAGGATAGTCATCTGTCATAGCAAATGTCAGGCCAATTTTAGAAAATAACTAATTATTAATATACTTGTATCCTATAAATACTGATCTCTATATAATATATAATTAGATACAGTTTGATGAGTGCTTTCTAATGTAAGTTTGATCATAAAAATATGTTTAGTTATTAACCAATGAAACTTATAGTTACTAATAGTCTGATATCTTAGTAATCTGTTGTCACTTTTATATATCTCATATATGTGCAAATAGCTCTTATTTGGAGCTTTCTAGTATAACTTGGTTTATAAGAATTGGTTTACTGGTTGTAGAGATACAAGTTAAATGAAGTTTGTGATAGCTTACATTTTGATATAGCATTTGCTATAGTCAAACTTGCTTAGCAGATAGCAAATTCCTTGAATAAATGTTATCAAGCTAAATTGTACTTTTATAAATACTTGTTTAATACTTGTAAGTATTGGATAGTTTATAATGGACTTAGTAATAAGTCTATTATTGTTAGATGTAGTTCACATCTTATTGTCCAAGATCTGATAATGGACTCTCAAAAGTTCAAATAAGTAATTGTGTATTATTCAAGTGTATAGAACATAGAAGTCAGAATAACCTTTGGCTTTAGCTTGTATACTATATTTTTACTAGTTACACTAGTTATATATTTCAGAATGGAATACTCAGAATGTGACTGGTAGACAAGTTCACTAGAAGATGGGAGGTATGCCATCACTAACACCAGAAAATAGTAATAATTTAGTCAATTTTCAGAATGAAGCTTTATAATATAAACTACCAGCTTATATATACTAAGTATACTATCTAAGATAGTTATTTAGGAATAGAGACTGCTAAGTATTACTCTAGTTATAGTGATTCTCAGATGTCTGGGATGGAGATCCATAAAGTTGTCAAGAGTCTAGCAAGAATATCCAAGATAAAATAGAGAAATATGATCTGCACTAGAAAAGATCAGAGAGTATAGATGAGAAAGAAGGTATTATCCATGGATTGGGACAAATGTGGCCAGATGTGACAGTTGTAGCATATTTTGATTTAGACTAGGTACAAGATCCAGAATTTCATAAATCTGTGACTAGTTACTTTACCCTCATAGTTTTTGAAGTAACATTCTGGATGAGCCACTAACAAAAGACAGTAGCTTTGTCTTCAACTAAAGCTGAGTATATGGTCCTTTTTGATTGTGGCTGTCAACTTGTCTGGACAAGAAATCTCCTCAATGAGGTTAGTTTTAAT
>Ga0157364_1005225_pt1 | contig 13173 bp, 5 predicted proteins | sample AttsexASBM2_FD_111476 | JGI IMG/M metagenome (GOLD analysis project Ga0157364, IMG submission 111476) | Fungus gardens microbial communities from leaf cutter ant in Ribeirão Preto, State of São Paulo, Brazil - Atta sexdens ASBM2 | ecosystem: Host-associated > Fungi > Mycelium > Unclassified ... | reverse complement strand
TGTTAAGATTATATATTGTTTATCTGATATCTGATTAGTCAATCATAATTTTCTATAAAATTAAAAGTGTTTTGCTTTTTTTGGAAATTAACTTAATTTTTTAAATTGTGTCACTTTTATGAGGAAGCGATATTATAAATTAAAAAAAATTCCATTTAACATCTAATAACTGAAAAATGAGATTCCATTATTCATTCAGTTAAAATTGAATTACCTATTAATCTTCAAAATGTTAAATAACAATTAATCCTATAAAAAATGCAATTAATCCTATAAAAAATGCAATTTCTGGCATAAAACATTCTGCATAAATTCTAAATTGTGGACGCTTTATATTGTCTAGCGAAACAGATGAACATGGCTCCCACAAAGCGGTGTCTTCCTCTTCGGATAATGAATAGCTACTGTAATTGTAACCACCGACACGGTTCGATTAATCTCGCTCGCAACATCCCTTCAGTAACGAGATTCGAGCGGGAGGCTGCGATATCGAGCATCATTCCGAGAACAATTTCTAGCGCCGTGGTATCCGGTAGAGCGCCCGGTACTTTATAGGGCTAAATGTTCTTCCCCGCTGCTATTGGCCGCGATGAAACTTCGGAAGCATCGAGCGGATGATATCTCCGGCACAGAGAAAAGCGGCGTTTAGAGCACCTCACCGAGGTGATTTTCGCGAAGCGGCGGCGAGGCAAATTGCTGCTTCCTACGCCAGAAGGGGAAAGGAGAATGTAATGTCGCCTCTTCTTTTCATCGCTTCTCTGCCTTTTCGCCATCTCCTCCTCCATTTACAATGACGCTGGCGCTCGTAACATCGTCGACGTCGACGTTACGAATCGCGATAATATTGACAAGGCGGGGCTGTGACTGCGGTGTGCCGAATAAAGTAACGGATGGAGAAACGCGCAGCCCCTTCCTTGAAAATTCGAGGCAATTATGCGACGACAGACGGCGGATACGCGCGAGAAAAGCCTGTAATGGACCCACCAGCTAGAAGCGTATTGATGGTAGGGCGGTACAATAAGAAGTCGACTTTGTTGGGAGAAATATGTTTCGGCTCTCACTGAATATACGCAGAAGAGTTTTATGATATATCACAAAACGAGCGACGATACTTTTTAAAAGTCTATATTTTCGTTGAATATTTAACCTAACAATAAGCATGATACAATACTGGCTCTCCCCATTTCTCTACTTTATCAATTTTTCATAATTATTTCATTAATATGAAACTTAATTTTCAATTAATCTAACAAAATGTGGATAAATATATTATAAAACTCAAAATATATAGCTAATGTTACACTTGCCTAAGTCAGATATTTAATCTTCTGGAGCTCCATCTGATGATCCAAATCTATTGAATCCTGAATTTAACTTTATTTTTCATGTATTGCCTTTGCAAATTTAAATTATTGTATGAAAATAAATTTTTAAATTTCTTGAAACTAATTAATGTCTTTTAATTAATATATATTAAATGAATTTTACAGACTCAATTATCAATAAATGTGTCACAAATTTTAGCGTCGGCTAAGAAATCATATAATGCTATGATTGTAAATGATGTAATATTGTAATATCATGCCAACCTGTCTTCACGATTAATAAAAACGTATGGTAATACGCATACGTTTCGGTTGAATTGCGCCATATTCTCTCTGTCACCAAGTTAACTTCATGATGTATATCACCCTCTGCGATGCAGAACGCGTTGCGAATGCGGGAACGTCGGGGCGTATAATAGAAACTGCGGATGTCATAGAGAAACCGGGAACAGAGGAGATGGTCCGTGGTCGAATTTCAGTCATGACCCACCCTCCCGTTGCCGTGACCTGTCTCGATCAATTTACTTCTCGGCTGCATATCAATGCGGAATGAAGCATTCGTCATCAGCGAAATGGTGCGTGCAAATACGTAATTAGGTATTCTCGTGTGAATCGACGCCGGCAGACTTATTTCGAACTTACTTTACAATCTTAAAGCCCCAGCAATAAAAATAGAAGCAATGCGACTTGGAAGATTTAATAAAGCAGTTACAACAAATAAATTGTTTGATAAAAAATGATTTTCTTTTCAAACATTGGAAACAAGATTAATCATTTTTATTATTTTTTTATGTTACAATTTTGAGAAATTGTAATTGAAGTTGTAAAAAGAGCCACATATCCTTCACGTATTTTGTTTTATTATGTACGATATTTGATGTGCTGAAAAAGTTTTTTATTATAATCAAAATTAAATATATTGTTACTTTCAGCTCTTAAAAGAATTTTTTAATATCGATATAATTAATAAAACAATTATAATTAATAAGACATTCATGATTATAGAGTTTCGATGTAAACGAATTTCATTGTAAAAAAACAATGTATTAGATTGATTTAATAGCTTTCGGTATTTAAACTTAAGGGTTTTTTAAGCTGTTGAATATAAATTCGATGTCAAAATTGACAAATTCAAAATCATGAAAGAAGACTCGATATACATAAATTTTTGCAATAATCTGAACATTTTTCAAGTTTTTGACATCCGCTAAATTGAATTTACACTTTGATTAGTTTCGTTCTAATGTTTTTTTTTTGTCAAACAGTAATAATAATAACATAATTATAATGTTGAACATACAGAAAACAATTTTCGTTTTAACTATTATAGAATACTATGCAGCATGTAAATCGGCATAAAAATCAGCATAAAAATTTATTAATGTTAATATAATAATTTCTTATTTCCTTCTCTCTGCTTTCCACAAAAAATTAGCTCCACATTAAACTTCGGTAAGAGGAAATGGCATTAGTAGTTTTCATGATCCTGGCATTAGGTGCACTCGCATAAAAATATATTCGCGAAACGAGCACGCAGTTACGATCCCCTATACCCCTCGATCCCGTAATACCCGATGCCGCGAATTACCTACCTGCAGTTCAGTTCAGTTCAAATTGCTATCCAGATGTTTTTATTCGACCATTTTTGTTACGTTTCAACGACGCACGTTCAGCCACTTGCGGCCTAATCGACGAGGTCCTTTTCATGAGGACATTAAGTTTGGATTACGCTTCCATTCCCCTCTCCCCCCCTGGTAAAATCAAAATAATAATTCTCTTTGTTATGACTAACATTCACATTTTTTGAGAGCACTGACTAGCATCTATATATTAATTTCGAAAGAAAAGTTTATATTACATCAATTAAATAAAATTAGTTCATTAAAAATAATGATATTTCATTCATTACTAACATTTTAATAAAAAGGAATATAATGAATACTAGATAAATACTTTCGACGATGCTAAAAATAATTACATCTTTATCTTATACAACTTTGTCAATGCATAATATAAAAATAGCTATTTAATCAAATTAAACAAAATATATAAATTTTTCCACCTTTCAATGAAATATGAAAAAACTTTTGGAGGAAAAACTTTTGAATAATGGTTATAATATAAAGATATTCCCTTCGAGTGAACTTTCTTGTCGTAATACTTAATTCAACCATTAAAAGCTTTTATATTAATGATGTATAACGCTTGAAAAGCACTTACGATCAAGTATGAAGCATAATTTATAAGACGTTAAGTTAATATTAAACTTCGACAATAAATAAATAATTCAATGAACACATTACAACGGAGACAAAGTATGATTCGCTTCATTGAGTATTATAAATTACCCTACATCAATTATATAAAGTTTCAAGATATTATATATATGGTATGATATTAAATGAATTTTAGAAACTTTCAATATTTCCTTTATAATTCGCATTCTCTTTGCAAGTCAATGGCAGCTCAATCAAGGGCACAGTCTCAGAGAAACTTTCTGACACTAAATTCCTAACAAGATTTCTAATCATTCAGCATTGTTCGTTCAAAGTGTAAAGGAACGACTAGCATCTTCAACATTAAAACTCAGAAGGAGCTGCTAACAAGAAGATTGGCAAAAGATCGAAACTGTGAGAAATTTGAAATGGCGTAACCTAAACTATTTATCAATACAAATGTTTTTAGTTTGAACTTATAAACTGCTGAAGTTTCCTTGTGCAAATATTCAAGAAAATCAATATCTACAAGAAGTTTAACGAGTATTAAAAAATGACAATTCTTGTGGAATATTATTATTACTCACGAGTAGCTTCGCGACATCAAATGATTTATTCAGAGAGAGCGTCGTGCAACAAGAAGTCGTTCCGGGGTGGAGAGGTTGCAAGAAATTTTAATTAATTACGCGGAGAAATAAAACACCGCGATCGGAGCCGCTTCGGGCCGGTAATCCCGACTTACCGATGATTAATTGCGTTTCGTTAGTTGAGATCTCGCGCGCGCACGTTCAAGGCAAAGAACGTTACGAAACGCTTCCGCGATGTTCCACGTTGTCCTTAGAGAGGAGAAAGAAGAAAAAGATGTACACGCGCCTCCGGATGAAGGACACTTAATTTAAATACTCAGCCACTTTCGAAGCTCGCTAAAGCGGACATAATGGCAATTCGCGCGGCTCTGAACGTTGCCAGGTGGCTGCCGTTCGCTTTAGTCGCGATTATTAAAATGCACTACAACCCCTCGACTCCCCCGCTTCCAGCATCTTCTTCGTCTTCTCTTTATCCGGTTGCAACCGGTTCTTTTCCTTTGGAAGGCGAGCCTCTCATCTTTTCCTCTTACTATCTCTCTTTCGACGAGCCGACCGTTCCTTCGGCTATTTACTCTTTATGTCGCGAAGAACTCCACCCTGGCTTCTTCTTCTCTCCTTCGGTCTTCCAGTATCCCCTGCTTCACCGATTCACCAGTGATGTTAGCAGAATGAAAGAGGAAGAAAGAACCTTTTCCTCCCTCTTCCTCTTTTCAATTTAAGTTCGTCTCTGCTCAAGAGGGCGGAGCTTTTCACTCACAGACGCGCCCGTGTCTGTCTCGGCTCGATCAAAGACGAACGTTTCGACATTTGATTAACCTTCCAACAGAGGCGCGCACGTGTATCAAGTGTAGGAGAACATTGAAACCCTGAATTTGAAAATCCTTTGTTTTTTCTCGATTTTTTCTCTTTTCAAACAAAACGTTAAAAGCCTATTTTTCGTTTGGTCTATTACTACAATATTTTAACGAATGGATGTTTCTTTTGTGTAAATTATTATACTTATTATATATAATTTTTGTATCAATTGATACTTTTAATCCTTCGCCGGCAACATGAATTTTAATTTTTCCGTCAGCAATAAAGATCTTAAAAAAAAAAAACAAAACAATTTTTTATTGTTTCAGATTAAGTATATAAAAATCTAAGAAAAACTCTGGTATACCTGTCAAAGTTTCATTAATGTGTTTTTATCATTATAAAAGTTGAATTATGTTTTACTTACTTTTTTCACATATTTAAATTTATCTACGAAAATTCACAATCACGACGGTTATCATTAAAGATCTCAGTTGCCGGCAGAGGGTTGAAAAGTCTGTTATTATTATTCGTGAAATAATATCGATAATTTTCTCTCGAACGATAAGTTCCAATTTTTATCCACGAAAACCGGAGATCGCATGCTTCGCATGTGAGACTTAAAGATATTGTCTGAGCGTGCGTAGCACTGCTTGAGTGAATGCGTTAGCCGTGTCCACTCGTATTTGGTGAATACGCGAGTACGGTACAGGACGACGGCGAAATCGTATTACTAGTACATTGTGAGATCTGAATAGCCCGGCATTAGAGTCAACGAGGTTGTAGCAGGCCATCCCTGCTCTATCTCTTCATATCTTTCTCTCTCTCTCTCTCTCTCTCTCTCTCTCTCTCTCACTCATCACATTCACTCTCATCTCGCTTTTCATCGCGTCGTCTCACAACTCGCAGCTTTCCTTCTCTTTCTCACACCTTTCCCGCATCCTTCATTGCATATCCTCCTGCGTCCTCCCACACATCCTCTTTTCCTTCCGCCACCTGCTATCCGGTATCTCCGACCTCTGGATCTCCAAGAGAAACCTTCCCATCCCGGAAACGAGCGTTCACAACATTGTTTACGTACTATGGGCGAAACGGAAAAGACCGCTTTGGGTCTTTATGAATTTCAAATGTAAATTAGTGTAGCTAAACTATCGAGGGAATCCGAGGAAGAAATATGACGCCGAACAAACGATCGTTAAAAGCATCGATCGACAAACGATGAAGGCATAAACTTACTCTCTTCCTCTCTATCTCTCGCATTGCAGAAATTTCGAGAGGATAGTGGCCGATTATGTCGGCAGATACGGCGACCGTAATCCATTGGCACTTTTATGTAAACTGTAATATTTACGCGTCTTCGCGAACCACTTCTCATCAGACCGATAAACGGTAATAACTCCCAGAAATATCGAAAATACAATTTAAATGCAGTTAATAACGATTATCGTTATGTCGACGCCATTCGTTAGAAAATCAATATCCTCCAGGGAGTTATTTTAATATTGCGTGCGGCCGGCGCCGAGTACCGATATGCGTTATACCGCGATTGAGAGAAATGGATATTTTTTACGAGTGTTCGATATGAAATTACATTTTTTTTCCTATATGTGTAAATGCATACACTCCTCTACAGGATGCGTCACCAAAAATCCGGACAAATCGAACAATTTCTTTAAACAAAATGTTTTTAATGAAAAATTAAATATTACATGGCACTTGGAGGATCTCTGTAGAGCACAATTATTCGATATATCCCTATTAGCTTGAATGATGGCCTCTATTCTCGGCCTCTATTCTGAAGCGTTCGCACGCACGCTGTAATGTAGCGCTGTCCATACTGACGAATGCTGCCTCAATAGCGGTCCTTAATGACGTCACATTGGGATGCCAAGACTTGTTTGTGACCCTTTCAATTACGCTCCATATGTAGTAGTTCAAGGGATTTAAATCTGGGCTGTTGGGGAGGCCAGAATTTCTTGGACCAAAACATATCGACGTTGTCTGAAAGTTAATTTCGAATCAAATGACTCGTATAAGCCGGTGCACCGGCTGAAAAACATATGGTCTTCTGGACGCCACAGTTTTCATTCACGGCTTCACTACATCCATCAGAACAATGATTGTCCTGGGTTTCATCCGAAACTAGCATTTGAGCTCTTTCAACTCGCGGTGCGTTTTTTTCGAATGACTCTTCCTCGCTGGCATACTAGAATCTTCATTAGACTGTTTTAAAGCCGTATATTTTGCACAGCATCATAAATGGTTGATGTAGAGTTGTTGTATCCAAAGAACCGAATTATTTCCGTTGCTGAGTTCGCGTCCAGCGCGAAGGCCTTCGATAATCGCGGCTCTTCGATTATACTCCGCACTTGGTTTCAACATCGCAGCCATTTTGAGAATGTGACTGTTTACTAGAAACATCAGGCTTTCTCGCCAACAACAACCTCTGGCGGAGACACAATATAGCGGAAAATTTTAATTGGAATTTGTCCGAATTTTGATGATGCATCCTGTATATTTTCCATATATTGTTTTAAACTTTATAAAATGTTCCTGACTTTCTTTCGTTTCTAATTCTAATCGTTTTTCCTTGTTTTCATAGGCACGCATTTTTTTATTTGAACTTTTAAGGAATGTATAACATTAATTCCAATCGAGAATAATAGAGTTTGATTTATTATATCACAATCATCAATTTTCTCTCTTTCCACATCAAAATAAATTTTATTGTAAAATAAAATATGATTAATAATAGTGAAACATTTACTACCAATTCGATTTCACATCAACGTCAAAAGATAGCCTCTTTTTCTATTGACAATGTCGTTGTTCGTCCGGCTCGAGTCAATTTAGCATCATTTGACACATAAAATCAAGTTTCTCGCGAATGAATTCTCTCCTACGCCGCGCGATTCTAAGAGCATAAGACGAGTTCGAGTACTGGATCGAAAGATTGGATAAGGAATCCATAAGCTCCGACGTAATCTCACCATGTTTGAGAGCGCATTGGAATCTCAGAGGACTACCCGACGAAGTGAATTCCCTCCAACGGAGAATGAAAAGCGAGAAAGAGGAGAAGGAGGACGAGGGTGAGAAAGGATAAGAGCGGATGAAGAAATCCGAGGACGAGTTTCCTATTGACGGATCTGTTTCGATATCTCTTTGCCTCGGCCAATGGCATTAGGACGACCGCGGGCTGTGGATTTTTGCAATTGCATCGACGAATCTCGATCAGTGTTATTTAGAGAGTGCCAGTGGCATTATATCGATCATCGTTGTGCTGATGCGCCATCATTATGGTCGCCAACTTCTCTCTCTCTCTCTCTCTCTCTCTCTCTCTCTCTCTTCTCTCTCATCTTCCTGCATATTATCGGAAACATTCTCCTATTAACTGGATTACGAATAAAATAATCCAAAGTTTTAAAAAAATATTTTAAACTATTGTTTCACTTAATTTTAATTTGAAGAAACGAGAAAAATGTTGCTACATATAAAATTCTTTTTCACTTCACTTCTTTTCATGTTACAAAATCAGTAACGCAAACGCTACGTTCACGTGACAAAGAAAAAAGACAAAAGTTATTATGCATAAAACCCAACTCTCTTCTAGAAAGATTAGCGAATTTCAGAATTCATCACTACGAAGGAAAATCTAATCTATCATCGTAAAAACTTGAATTATTTCAGAGTTAGTAACTCTGAAGAGAAAATATTTCTCGTTTTAATAGCGCTAAGAATGATGAAGCATTGCAATCATCAGGAAATAATGCGATCAATTGACATTTCTTTCGATATACATATATAAAAACTGGTTAATGAATTTACATTATAAACTTGGAAATAAAATTCAACGTTATTGTTATTGACTCGTCAATAACGATATACGTCATATTAGTAGTTTAATAATATATACAATACATATATTACATGCTTGAGGAGGATCAAGTATTAAACGCATCATGATGTTGTTACAATAATGTAGCAATTGATGCAAATATTTCACGGATGAAACTATAATCAGCGTATATCAGTCACAAGTGAGTGAGATGGCTATTTTCCGACAGGCATTTATCACATTTCTCTCGATAAATAATTTAACAAATTCCAGATTCCTATATAGAATACTATCTTTTATTGTCGCAGTTAATTAATCAGCGCATGTCGCATCTTCATTATGACTCGGATATATTGATATCGCATTAATCGCAAGTCATAAATACAATATGCAGTGACTACTGATGATGGCTGGACTATATCTATCGTTTATAATCACCGATAATTGATGTCCTATCCCAAAGATTAAAACTTACGTAGGGAAAACATGCATTTTCAAAAATGACCAATTTAAAGAATGTCAATCCAAAAAAGAATCCTTTCAATAACGAGCAAAGGATTATGATTTGCATAATAAGTAATTGAAAATAATATGTTAAAAAATGATAAACGTAAAGAGAAAAAAATTTTTGAATACATTTAATGAGGAATTTAACTCCGGTATATGCTGTACGTATTAAAAACTTCAAGTATTATCAAGTATTATTTACTATGTTTATATAAACTATACCATAAAACTACTATTATAAAAAATAAAAATACAAAATATATTTTTTTCAAACATATTAAAAATTTTAAGCAGACCGTATGTGAATATCGTATATAAAAAAACTTAAAACACTTGCATTTTTTTCGTAAGCCTTTTACATTCCCTGCAGTAATTATTTTATCCTATTAGAGAAATTTCTCTCATTTCTTTCTTGCGCTTACGGTGGAATATGTTGCTAAGACGAGTATAATTTCTCACAAGAAAAATACGGCAATCTAAAATTTCAAGACGTAGCAAATTGATCAGATTGAAACGAGTGAAATTAACATCAGCTATCACATAGCGCACCGACATAGAAGGCAACGATATACATCTTGAGACTCGACGGAATCACGAATGCTACCGGTGCGCCAAAGTAAACTACATCACGTCCGACTGCGATTGCGCTCTTGCCTTCTTACGACCCAGTTCACGGTACTGTTTCAAGAACAACGGGAGCTATCGCGAATTATCCGACCGTTCAGCTCATTCCATTCGTTTACGCGATCTGCAATCAGGATGTATCGGATTGTTCTCGTAACGAAGAGCATAAAAACGAACTGTCCTCGCAAAATTTACATTTACCAATGTGCCTCCCCTCCCTCCCCCCCCCCTCCTCCTAATACGAATATAATCCGTACGCATGTAATCTGACATAAATCATATGTCGCTCAGATTACTAATGTAAAAACTGTGGCATATCTTTTTGATCAGATGCATGGAATCGAAAACACGATAGCGAAAATATTACGACTATTATTGTAAAGCAGGGTTGATTTTTCAAGCATTACGAAAACTGGATAAAACTCGCCTGGCGAACAGAAACCGCGTTCCGGTTTTCATTCTTTACTATTATGATAGAAATATCCAGCGTGCTCGTTTTATATCAAATATCGAACTTGATCCTTGTATTGTGAAACGAGACGTATCCAGGATATTGCACTGCTATTTATTTTCGCAGAGATAAAGAGTAAATTGTTTTCTTATATCGCACTAGTTGTACAAACGATACTTGGAACGTCTTTTGCAGGATGATATATGCAAATATCGTCTTGCCGCGATGAGATTTATTCATAGGCGAGCCGTGCGGCCTTCCACGTTCGGAAGCTCTGCGGTCGGCGGCACATCGTGTCGCATCGCATTGGTACAACCACTCGCCGCGAAATTGTTCTAACGAACTTACACTCGCGCGAAAGTTATATGCCGCCCTACACGCACGTTCTACAAAGAGGGGCCACGCCGACCGCGCTCGTTTGAAGTTTGGTGGCAAAATCCGGTCGACTTCCTCTTTCCCTCCCTCCCTCTCTCTCTCTCTCTCTCTCTCTCTCTCTCTCTCTCTCTCTCCCCCTTTGGCATGTTTCATCCATTGCAAACCAACTCTCCAATAAATCCATTCAACGTATACGAGGACCAAAGAATGATGAGGAGAGTTTCCCTTACCGCGAAATATAGGGAATAAGAGAATACGAGCTGTAAAGCGAGATGAAAAGTGCTCGAACTACGAGTTGTTTCGCAAGGTTTATTAAATCAGAATATTATACAAAGTTATGTAACTATTCTGAATCAATTTTAAGATTTATGGATTTAACCGTATTCTTCGACTAATTTTAAGTATGTAAATCCGTGATAAAACTTTTATTTAAAACTTCGTTGCACCCCTCCCCACCCCCAAGATACATATTTACACAGAAAGAATAATTTTGAAAAAATATTAAAAAATTTAGGTAAATACAAATCTAAAAATAATTTTATTGGATCATCAAAATATTTATGTAGGAAATTTAAACATGAAGAGCAATACTGTAAAAAGTTTTTAGCAACTAATTTGAGCGTCCTACACTTTTAGATTTATTTTTTTTAACTCAGTAAAATCGTAGAATTCAAAGATTGTAAAGAGGTAGTAGATAAAATTTTTGCGATTTTAAATTATCTAAGAAATCACTTTTAAATGTTCAATACGAATTTTTTTAACTATTGATGAAAACTGCTTCATTTGCGATAGTCAGATAAGAAGTGTGTCAATTTCGATAATAGCGAAGATAAAATGTGTCTTGCGGAAATATGCGAATACCGCGATGACATGTATGATTATTGGCTCGTGTTTCGTGACCGTCGAGTACGTTTTTGGCTCGCGAAATCTCACTCGACGAGACGAGCTGAATGACACCGGTCTGCTGATTCACGATATCGATACTACGATGTGGCAATATTCATTCTTGCGGCAAAATCGACGAAGCGTATACGCCAAACGATATTCTTCGCATATACCTAATTAATGACATCTTCTTTGTATAAAAGTACCTCTTGGAACAACTTGTGCGAAACATATATTTCGATGCGTACTGATTATGATTTTTTGGCTCAACCTGCATTCGTTAGAGTTTATGTGAGAAATACACTCTGATGTTAATGACGTCACTAAGAACTGCAAGCTGCACGATGTTTTGCATCGCATTTTATAAATAGAATATATGATTCATCATACACAAGTTTGTTGAAAGTTGCTATTTAGAAAATAATATCAAAGGTCGAATGTATAATACATTTTGTAGAGCCAGAGGGATTTTGCCAGAAGTTTAAAAACATTACATTAACATTGCGTTAAAACTAGGATGATTAATATAATAAAGCTATTCTTAAGCAAATAAATTTTGTGTTAATACACCTGAATATATCATTTTATGTTCAAATTGATATGATATTTCCTTCAATAAATATTGTAATATAAAAATTATCATATTTTTCTCAATAGCTATCTCCGCTCGAGGGAAGTAGAATATAATAATAATTGAAATTACTGCTATATCCACCGGCTGGTCCTGATTGTCCTTCAACATTTCCCCAAGAAACAAAGCGTGCGCGTTGCACTTGTGCACGACTGTCCTGACGGTGGCCCCTTATACTTGTCGGAAACAATAGGCATTATGTGTCGCGGCACACGCGCGACAACGGCTTTTCCTCTCCCTCTGACTTGTTCGAACTAGTTATAACCGCTGTTCCTACGTGCCGTTGACGAGGAGAGCAACAATTACGTTAATGCATTGTCCCATGTTCCGGCGCTTAACGACTCGGCGCCCCATCGACGTTTTGCACTCTCGCAGATTGAATTAAATCGAATTACGGGAAGTCGCGCGTTAAAATCATTGTCATGCGAATTGCATTGTCGTGGTTATCTTGTGATTCATCGTCTTAGCCTAAGTCGAAATTGAGAAATTAAGCATTTTGATTATAACAGTATACGATGCGCGCGCTACGAAACTCTGTTGTTATCATCTGAATTAAACTAAATAAAAAAATACATCATTTTTTGATATTTATGCACTTCTTGCGTCTACCTAATATATATTAAAAATCTCTTTCTATTTATCAATTATGGAAGTCTAATTTTCGACCAGAATTCATTTCCTCTTCCTATATTAAGAAATTGCGATTTTTTTCATCTCGAATGAGGATCGTTTGATTTAACTGAATAGAGATGACTTACCGGTATCGTTGTCTCCTGGAACCCCGAGACTGTCGCTATTGTCATTGATGAAGGCCTCCGCCGTTGACGTGAAGGTTTGAGGTGATAGTGTGAGGTCCGGTCCGCTCTCACTATCAAACAACTCTAAGTTCCCATTTCCTGAAACACGAAAGTAAAATATTAAATGTTAATATCATTATATGTA
>Ga0157364_1005224_pt1 | contig 13173 bp, 6 predicted proteins | sample AttsexASBM2_FD_111476 | JGI IMG/M metagenome (GOLD analysis project Ga0157364, IMG submission 111476) | Fungus gardens microbial communities from leaf cutter ant in Ribeirão Preto, State of São Paulo, Brazil - Atta sexdens ASBM2 | ecosystem: Host-associated > Fungi > Mycelium > Unclassified ... | reverse complement strand
TGCCAATCGACTTCTCTCCCGTCGACGTTTACGAGCGAATTAACCGCGAGTAACGAAAGGGTGCGACGAGCGCGAGGCGTGCTACACTTCCGGTTCCCGTCTCGCTGGTCTCAAAGAATCGAACTCAGGCGACGATATTTATGTTCGAATATTTATGTTCGATATTTATATTAGAAACATTTTGTTTAAAATTTCATCGTCATCTTGATATCACACTTAGAAAAACTGATATAATTGTTTAATAAAAAAATATAAAAATAAATTAATAATAATTTAGTAAAATTTTACTTATATTTTTTAATTCGTTCTAATTAAATTACGTTCGAAAAAGTCCATCTCTTCAATAAAAGGATATGCCGTAACATCTTTTAGAGATTGCTAGGTTGCTATTTCTATAATAATACTCTTATAAAACACTACGGCGTTTCCTGATGAACAACGTTAAATTTATTTTAATCAATTCGCGATCGATTCCCACGTTCAAAATAATCGTGACTGCGACATAGATTATTCGATTTTATGTATTTTCTGAATTGGCAACCGCGAAAAAAGGAATCAACGTGGAAAGGTTACAGAGTAAACCAGAGGCCCTTTCGGAACATTTAAAGGGTTTATGGGCCACGGATGGATGCATTGGCCGCCCACAGAGGGCTTTCGAACGGTCTCCGTTGAGAGCAGAGAGATGTAGGCAGAGAGGCGAAAATGAAACAACGATAGCGAAGACTGTAGGCAAGAGAGGAAGGAAGGAAAAGAGTGGGAGGTAGAAGGGAGAAGTCAAAGTCAGTTGTCGGAGATTATTAGGCGGCCGACATAAAACGTGCTTAGGTGCGATTTAATATTTCCAGCTACGAGCATAAAATCCGACTCTATCGAGTCTCGCTCTTGGTATAGAGAGAGAGAGAGAGTGAGAGAGAGAGAGGGGGGGGGAAGAGAAAACGCAAAGGGACCACGGAGTATTTCGTTTCTTACATTTCTTTGTTGACGCCGACATCATGGAGAGTCTACCACCTCCTTCTCTCGTGTAAACTCTTACTTCTTTCATCACAACGAGTCTTGATTATTCTTTGAGATTATTTTCACAATTTCAGTTTTTAGTTCAGCGCTCGCGTAGGAGGTCGTGGAAATCCATTCATCAGCCTTTAATAGGTCGATTTCATTTTACGATGAGAATATTATACGGTAAGATCTGGTCGATGACCTCGTTTGCGGCCCAGATGGTAATAATTTATCATTACTTCATGCACACATGAGTACCTACGGTATTTCTCGGAAATCTAATTCTGATGTTTCTAATTCTAATGAAATAAGCAAGAGACAAACAGGGAGAGATGGTAAGGATGAATCGTTGGAAAAACGTCAATGATTTCTCTCGGAAGCTCGTTCGAAGCTAGATCCGTTCAAAGAAAACGCGAGTGGACACGAACGAAACCTCATTCGGATTAGAGCTGTCCAAGGACAACGGTTGGGTCTTTCTCTTCCCGCGAGACGATATCGGTGGGATAAAGCCGATTGATTTCGTCCCTATAATGGGAATTCGCGAAGTGGATCCCCATCCACGTTATTTCGAGAAAGCGACTCCGGATAGTGTCAATCGGTTTTCGTCTCGTATTTTCTCGTTTCCTGCAAAGCTAACAGTTATATATGTGTGTGGTATTTTTACTCATTTATTGTTTTTATCTTATTTATTTTAGCGTCATTTACCGATACACGCACGACTATTGTTTACTAAAAACTTTTACGATTTTATTGAATCTATTTCATTTTCTCTGAACTGTAGAACTTTTCAGAGGCTGCAATTATCTAGAATCTCCCTCTCAATTGTTCTATTAATGTACAAATGTCTAAATAAAGCGAATCAAAATACGAATAAAAACGAATAAAAAAAAACAGTCTTCCACTAATATGATGTAATATTATAAAAATATCTCAAAAATAGAAAAATAAATTTATCTTAAGTGTTCTTGCACTAATTAAAATTCGTTCAATTTGCCAAAGATACGATCCTATTGTTTGACTGACCTTCTTTATCAGTTTTCTATAGCTCGTTCATATTGTCTTCACGCGACTTCTTAACGCTTCTATCGACGTATTTATTTAGAATCTTTAAAGAATTCTTTTCCATAGACAGTCCGTCGTTATGTCGCGTCGCGTCTTGGAGCGTGAGGCGATTCGAGATGCGGTGCGATAACCGGCTTGCGGGTGGAGTTTACTGGGCGTAGCGAGAAAAAGAAAGAGAGAGAGAGAGAGAGAGAGAGAGAGAGAGAGAGAGAGAGAAAAAAGGCCGGGCTTCTCGGGCCACTCGTTGTTCTGGACGTTACAGAGATTTTATAGGAGCGTAACGCACCAGCGGCATTGTACGCGCCGCTCGACGTCATAATGATTATAATTGCCTTTTGCTATTTTTAATGTCCTGGAAGCGGGTAATGGTAGCAACTATTATGGCCGCTCGTATAACCCGTTGCTGATCTTGATATCCCCACTTAAAGTTGCCCATTTCCATTGTCCACCGGATATCTTCTCATACTTATCACCGGCGAATCAAACTTGCTCCGATTTTCATCCTTGTTTTCAAGAACTACACTGTCTATTGTCTATTCATTGCTAACTTATGAGTGTTGTTCTATTTGTAAAAAAAGATATTGATTGAATGCTTTTTGCTAAAGAGATTAACCGGATATTAGTTTATAAAATCTTATTCGGTCAAAGAAGGCTATGAGACTTATGTATAAGAGGAGAGGAATGTTTTGAAATTTCAAGCCTTAGATTAAAACGAAAGATAACTCTTATAAAAAAGATATGTTTTGCGGACTCTTTTTCTTCTAAAGAGATAATTTTATTAATGATATTTAAAAACATTTTGCTTATATATTAATATTAATTCTTCTTTAATTATGTATGTATAACACATGCGCCTAAAACGCTTTATATCCAAAAGATTTCTATAATAAAATAAAATTTTTGTCGTCGTAATTGCATCACACCGCATTCGCGCTTTAACGATCTCTCAAATCCTTTGAACGAGCAATATAACGTCGCGTCGGAGGAAATGAGCGATAAAATTTTTATCTTGTTTCGTACGTTTGTCATAATTCATGCGAACTTACCGCGGAATTTGCAGTTGGGTGATTTGGAAATTATTTTATAATTCACTTGATCCTAGAATATATTAAATAAAATATATAAAATATTACAAAACTATTTAAAAATTTAAATCACTTATCACATTCTCTGTTACTGATCCCAAAGGATCTAAACTGATATGTATATAATTGATAGAATTTTTGAAAATTACCTCCGCCTATCTCTACTTGTTCTAGCTCTTTTAGTTATAGCAGATTGGACTTCCTAATGATTACTCATACAGACATATTCAATGACTTCGCTCTCTTGTATATAAAATTTATGTATCATTATAGCAATACTATATCTTACACTTAACAATGTAGTATTATAAAAAGAACCTTTAAAGGATTTAAAAGATTTTCGACGTTTTCAAATATATCTTACAAAGTAATCATCTCTTAATATTATATCGTAATAGAAATTATATTTGTCACATTTGAATTTTAAATCGATATTTGCGATTAAAAATTTATTTAATTTTAATATAGTATAAATCAATACTTAGCATTATCATTAGTGTGACAAGAGTGTTGTGTCCCTGCGTAAAAGTCCTATGCTCTTATCTGATATCTCGATCTTGAATCTCGAAAAGAAAAGTTGGAGCGCATTATGTAAGACTGCGCCCGCTTCCGTTCCGTTCGAGACGCACCCTTAAGAAGGGTTTATGGCCGGAAGTTGACCCCTTACATTTGCGAGGGCGGATGCAACGTAACGATATATCGCTCGCGAGAAGCTTTTCAAAGTACACGGACCTGTGGCTAATTATATAATTAAGATAATAAGTTGGCGAGTGTAGATACTTGCTGTTCACCGATGTCCTCTAGCGAGGCTTGGCAAATCGTATGGAAATTTTACATTATCATCATCCGTTTCAGGGGACCGTAAGATAGACTTTTAAAAATATACTGTATGTACGTTACTGTATCTAAATTTCTTGCAGTGATATCTCACTTCGAGAGAGTAAAAAAAAAATGCAACCACCTTTGTGTTTTGAAAAAAAGTAAAAATATTTCACTTCTTGAAAAAAAAGTGACAATCTTCACTCTTTTTGGAGTGAAAATTCACTCTAAAAGGAGTGAAAATTGTTTTTTTTTTTCAAGAAGTTAAATATTTTCACTTTTTTTCAAGAATGATTGTTACTTTCTTGATAGTGAGATTTCATTGTAAGAAATTTAGAGATATATAATATATGAAAATTGTTGTTTTTGGTAAAAAAAATGTTTTTTGTACGATATTATGAATATTTATGTCTGTATTTATTTCTATTTTTACTTGCAATACTACGGAAACAAAGTTATCGACGCTCTTTACGTAACCGGAAGAAAGCAAACTATCTCAATCTCTGATGCAGTGGAAAACTGCGCGATCGATGGAAAACTGATCGATAATTGTTGCTCATAAAGCTAGCTAGTGTGTGCCACACTAAGTACTTATGAGAGATCTCTTCTTTTTCTCCACGTTCGTCTCTTCTATCTCGTTTCGCGTCTTGAAGTCGTAAAATTCGCGCGGTCAAGAGGCCAAAATGAAAAAGAGTTAGAAAGTTCAATGATCTTTAATTCGAAGGACGCAATTCGTGATACATTTGCGATAGATGTGTCCACTTTCCTTCATATTAATATTTAACGAAATATTTTTCAACGAACTCGAATTTGCGAATTGATCAGAGATCACCATTTATTGTGACTCGCAATTAGTGAAATAAAATCGCAAACATCTTGTAGCTAATTTCTACAACAAACGAGTTTACAAACTTGACACACCGTTAAGAGAAGATGATTGAAATTCGACGATTAAAATTTTCAGGGAATCACTCTGTTCATCGAATGCGATCATTACCGGATATTCTTGCCGAACGCACTGTGTGTATACACTTCGGTCGCTATAATCACAGCACCTTCGAGTCCGTTAACGTTACTAAGCACGCGTACATCGATCATCGGCAAAGTTGGCTCTCCTCGTGGTTGCCTGGGACGAAAGTCGTCCGATCAACCGGCGGTCGTATCAGGAATTATTATTCACTCGCCGTCAGTGGATGAGAGAAGGAGAGGGCGGGGCTGCGGCGCATGCATCATCGAGAGCAAATTCCGTTGCCCCGTCTTTATTTTACCACGGTAGTGAAGTACACATGGTCAGCATATAGGATACGAACGAGCGAAAGAGAGAGCTGCTCTTCTCCCCTGATCCTCACGTGGCTGCCGTCAGTCCGCTTAACTGTAGATCAATCAATATACCTCGCTTGAACCCTCAGCCTCTATACTTCGTCCCCTCCTCCCTTGCCTTTTACTTCGTCCTCTCCCTCCGGCTGCCCCTAACGAGCTCATCGCTCGTGTAGCCAAAGAAAAAACACGAGAAAGTGGTACAAAATGGCCCTTGAGAAATGCTGTCCGTCCATCCGTTCGTTTCTTCGTTCCTTCATTCCTACGATACACTCGTTGCTTCACGCTCTCATCAAGGGTAGCGAACGAGATTAAGAGGGTGAGAGCGAATTTAAGGGGTTGCCGCGAAAATTGATCGAGGAATGTGAATGTAAATTTCTCTCTTTCTCTCTTTCATTGATTAACTTCGATTAACGATCTACTTGCACGTGGTGGCGATTGCCAGGCACCTGCCACTGCCACAATGCTGAGAAACTGCCCGTTCTACACAGCTGTACGCGCGTTGTGCGTGTATGCTGCACATATTTCGTTTTGTCGCCATACATCTCGTGCGCGCAGCATTTTTTCCCATGACAGGCGTCGACATTTACGTCTTCACATGGGCGTTACGCTTTGACGTATTACTTTACATTTCTATATCGCATCGAACGATACCATTGTGCGGTACTCTCATTAATTACATTGCTAATAATAAAATGCAAGAGCTACGAATTGAATTGGTTATTTCGAATATTAATATAAGTTAATTAATTTTCCTATTAAAATAAACGCACGTTTTAAATATAAAAGAGTATTGATGCTAAAAGAAGATTCTAAACAAATCTTTGTAATTAAATGAACGTATATTGGGTATCAACTGAAATTCAAGCGCGTAATATACATACACTTCGTGATTTTACAATACTTTTGTTTTATTGTTGCTTTCATAATCCGCGGGCAATCTAGGCGGAAAACTAGATGGGATAGACGGCGTGAGCGTAAGGCATTCGTATTAATTATTATTCGCCCTTAGGAAGGAATAGTGTTGCGAAACATCGTACGATTAGTTGAATAGAATTTATCGTCGCGGCAAATGTGCGAGTCGAGTCAAGTTGAGTTGAATTGCGAAGAGCGGAAAGTATTGGAAGAGGAAAAGGAACAAGTTCGTAGTTGCAACAAGCTTGTCGAATGAGAGTTTAAGGGATGTAGAAAGCGCCAGAGAAAAAGAGGATAAGGAGAGACACTAGGAGAAGAGAAAGCGAGGGTGTACGGGGCTGATATTATAAAAGCAATTAGGAGGTCTCAGATTAGATATAGCACATCGTACATAACAAATATGATAATACGGGCCGCCAGCCCGAAGGGGGTTTGGCTTTCATATAGTCGGCGAGGGTTTCGGGTTATGAGGCAGGTTAAACGGAATCATTAATAATCGGAGCTAACTAATCTGCCTGTCGCTATGAGCACACTTGTTTCACTCCTGTTTTTATTATCACGCCGCAAGGTAACGTTTTATTCTCCCGATCGGCACGGGAAAGCATTGCGAGAGGGAAAGTATTTTGTGCGATTATAAAGACGTTCGACATAAAAATGTTGATTGTTGCTTGATTACAATTGAATTGTATTAATCGTACAACTCATGAAAAGATCTTATCGTCTACGCTCCTCTTTAATATATATAGTTTATATGTACGTAACGCTGCGTGTAATGGAGATGTACTCATTATCGTGCGCAAGATGTCCCATCATTACACGTATGTAATTTCTGTAAATATAGAAAAAGGGGCGCACGTCCCTTTCTGAGTTAATACGTTAGTGGCAAGACGCTCCCGTACATTGAAATGTATTATTTGTCTTGTATATTATGACGAGACTCATTTGTCTTTATTTCTTTTTGTTTCAGTTGTATGAGCTGGATGATACCCCTGAACGGAAGGTATTCCTTGACGACCTCTTTACTTTCATGCAGAGTAGAGGTGAGTCTATCAACAGAATAATAATTACCCCGATGTATTCGATAAAACGATCTAACGTAATAATAATGTATGATGCTTGGCATGATGCCTGCGAAAAAAAATTATCAAGTAATATAATGGAGTTTGTATTATAAATATTGGACGTTTTCGCAGCATGTTCTCAAAGACGAGATTCTTTCACTCGTAAAATTGTTTTCAACACGACCTTCTCCGTGAGATTCTTTCGTTATTTGTCAATTTTATAACGGAAACGAAAATACATCGCAAATTTGCACGTTAAAAAGTAAGAAAGTGTCTTTACTATCTATACTGATTAATTTATTATTATAAGATAGTAATTAATTACTTACTTGTATTGAACAACGATGCTTTTAATATTTAAAATAAGTAATTAATTACTACTGTCTTTAAGTCTTGGCCAGTATTAGATTTATAAGGGTACGCGCTCTACTTATACATATTCATATACCTGTAAATTATATTTGGCTCACTCACAATCCATCATACGTTTTGTCACGCGCTACTCCTACTGTGTTTTGCACCTTTAAAAAAATACACTGAAATGTTCGCGACTCGATTAAAAGAAGTTTGAAAGAATAGGCGGCATAAATCGAGCAGAGACCATATGAATTTTTTCATAGAAGACATACTTTGCAAATTTGTTTAGATCCATTGTTTGAATTTGTCCGACCGTTGAGAAAGATACACACATGCGTGACTGCCGCGACCCGCATCTCGTTTCCTGCACACGTGGATTTTCGTATAGCCGGTACGTCCGACCGCGTCGTAAACGTCCACGTGGTTAAAAGGTTCGATAACACGTTGCATCTGCTCGGCACCGAAAGCACCGAAATTAGAATCGACGAGCGAAGCGGAACAACGCCCATGAAATCGCACATTTTCTCACGCGCGTTTCCGCGCGATAGCGTGCTCGCGTCTATCACACGCACGACAGACAGGAGCTAGAATGATTCCGAGATACCGTAATTAGCGCAGTCGTGACTACTCATATCTTAGCGCTGTTCTACGTGGCCGCGTCACCGATGAAACTTTTCAACGGCTATAGAAAGGAGATTGATCCGCAGCGAATCGTGGCCCGAACATTAGACGATGAACCGGAAACGTCGGGCTCTAATTATAAACATGGCGACTCGTCCATCAATCAAGCCCGCCAGTGATGCGTCAGTGCTTCTGTTCTTTTCCCTCTTTTTCTCTTTCTCTCTCCCTCTGTCGTTCCTCTGCGAAGTTTGTGGCGCAACTTTGAGTCTGAGACGATGCTATTATTATGCTTTCCTCCCTAGTGATAATTAGAGTAGATTGGATCAACGTATCTGTCTCTTTCCAGTCTCGTTCCTCCATCGAGCGTCGTCAGTATTTTATATATTATGAACGGTAATTTGGTAAAGAGCTGTTAAGGTGCTAAACGATCGTTCGGAAGGTGATAACATGTGGCGTTGACAGACTCTTACGTAATGCGCGAGAACTGATCAATCTCAGTTGTATTGAATTTGGAAATATTCCTAATATTTTTATCATAGAAATTTTAAGAGGTGATAGAATGAGACAAATATGTGAAGGGCAAGAATAAGCGGAGGTCGATCGAACGGGGATGAGATCATGCACGGCTGTAAAGTATCGAACAGCATCGTTTGTTTCGCAGGTTATTATACTTCATGAATGATAATAACGAGTCGAGAGAGAGAGAAAGAGAGAGAAAAATGATCATAAATCCTCCAGGAGATCAATGGCGATTGATCTTTCGATTCGCTCGTAACGCGGTTCGATTAAAATCGCGATGAGGCGAGGGAAGAAAAAAAGAGGAGAGAGGGGAAGAGAGAGGGTATCGAGCGGGTGCGTATCTCGATGTCTCGCGGGTAAAAGCTCGGACCACGAACGTGGGCAGGGACCCAGTCGGACCCAGTCGGACCCAGTCGGATCCAGTCAGACCCAGTCAGACCCCGGGACTAGGCCCTCCCGCGGGCTGCGTTATTGTGCCGACGCGCGGCTGCCCCACGCACGCAATAATTCAACACTAACGTAACGCATAACACCTTACTACGTCCGTGGATATAAAAGACCATTCATCATATTCGGGTATATTAGTCCAGCCACCACCAATTTGTGTTTGCTATCATCGCTTTGACTCCGACTAGACACTCGGCTTTTTAGATATACAAACGCATGGACAAATTATCGCGGTTAGCCGATTATCGCTTTTGACGGTGGTAATCCATATTTTCTTCCACGTGCGACAATTTCACGAAAAAACTACACTTTCTGTCATGTGTTGTATTGGAAGGTTTTCTTTTTTTTTTTTTAAATTTTATCGCTCAAATTATCAGTGGAATTTTATCAGTCAAATATGTATATATGTAATTATTTCACATTAAACAATATATAGTTTCTATGTATGTTTAAAGCAAGTGCTGCCTTTTTGTTCTTACAATCGAGTAAAACGAGATGCTTATTTAGATGAAAAAAATCATTTGGTGGCACAACAAAGATAAATGAGCTTCTTCACAGTTTTTCAATACCGCAAAGTGTCATCGCCTTTTTAAAGAGATTCTTAAATAATACATCATAATATGTTTCAACAGACAAATTCAGTAATCTATTTTGTTTTTCTATGCTACTTATTGTATAGACAACACTCACAATAATAGGATCATTTATCGATAATATATACAAATTATCAGAATAATAATAAGGCGGTTAAAAGATATCAACTTTCCGAGAATAATTTAGATCGCATTGTAATTGATAGGATAATTATACTTCTTCTTTTTGCACGTGTATGTAACAAATGATGAAGTATATAAAGGAGATGGCATATAAAAATGTATAAATTTTATATATTATAGGATCGTATTTATTTTATACTTTGTGTAACACACACGGGAACATTTTTTCGTAGAATTTATCTTTTAATGCCCCTTAAATCCGACGCGGTAATAGATATTACTAAGGTCATTTCGCAACAAAGTGTCCCACCCGTTTCGAACCCGCCGCGACGAGGTATTCGTATATCAAAAGCGCCGACGAGGCACGCGGAACGCACAAATTCGCGTAAGCGGAACATAACTTAGTTCGATATTGCCGCCGAATAGCGATGAAAACCGGTTTAAGAGAGTCAGTATAACCCTTGAACGATCCAGAAAATTTTCTGACGAGTGAATTATTCGATCAATCTTACGTTGAGTAACGTTGAATGAATAAGAGACGCAAAAACGATGACGTGTACGTAAATTGATTTAATTGAATATATTAGTTATACTTTGGGATTAGACTCTCCGCGTTTACAGGTTCATTCTTAATTAACGTTTTAATATTTTATAAGTTTAGAGTTTAAAATGAGCAAAAACCTATCGTGTACACAAATGTAGATTGGTTCAGGTTTCATTTTTTGAGTTGTATATTGAATTTAGTTGCAATAAATTAACAATGCTTAAAACACGCTGTCATTCTGTGCCGCATGTTATGACAAGTTTTAATATATCATAATATATCTGTATTTCAAGAAATTTTAAACGTCAAGTCATATTAAAATACATGTTTTGCAAGGCTTTTCTTTACTTTTCTATCATTCTTCTCTCACGCAGTCTAACGTGCGCGAAATTCATGTTTACTCGCGCAAAAACTAAACTTTGCGCGTTATCGATTCGCGCGAGGAAGGTTCTTTATTTATCGCACATATTGCTAACACCGCTCGAAAGACCGACCGTTATAAATCCCAACCCATTTAATATGCAAATCTCGGCACCTCCGACAGCCCGAGGTTGCGCACGTGCTTTTTTTTCCACCACGAACGAGTTTCAATCGCCAATGTAATTCATACTGCGGGCAGATGACTGCATGAGTAGTGCCATTCTCTTCGTCGAATACGTTATTATCTTTACTTCCTTCTCTGTCGCTTCTCTGAAGCTTCAGCTTCGCATTCAGGCACATATTATGTCCATGTATATTTGCACTGCCGCAAATATGTACGAAAATAAAAGAATGTAAAAAGATTACAAATCAAAGGCAATAACATCTTTTTTGCATTAAATATTTATAGGAATTAATTCGATAACGACATATTTTCAATATATAAAGTGACGATAAAAATGATTTTCTTAAAATTGAGATACGTCTTTGATAATAAAAGTATTCAGGAATATAACAAAGCAATTCATTTTGTGGATACGTGAAAGAAGGAAAAGATAGCGGTAGAATGTAAAAGAAAAAATACGAATTAAAAGGAATGTAATATCAGACGGTGACTATTTTTTTTTTTTTTTTATTTATTTCAACGACGTTAAAAAGCGCTCAATCTCGACGAGAGGATGCATTCGAATGAATTGGTCGCACGGTTCGTACATCGTCAGGTTTAAAAGTGCGTTGCAAGTGTGGAGCAGAGCTGCATCGCGTTACGGCCGGTTCAAGAAAAATGCCTTTTTACTCGCAGTGCGGGTAACGCATTAACGCGGAGAACACGTGTTCGGCACGAACACTTTTCGCTACACACTTGTGAACACGCACCGCGTACGTGACGTCTGCATACACAAGATATTACATAGGTTTTCATAGGTACGCTCTCGTCCTTCGATTTTTTTTTCTTTCTCGGGTCGCGATATACGTCGCGCGTCTCGTCGCTTTGGAACTTAAACTCTGGTTAAACGCTCCACAGCGTTTTGCAGTTTCGTGCATGCCGTAGATTAAGAGAGAATCGAAGAGGGCAAGTAGGAACCATCATGAAATTGAGCAGCCAGCCGAGCAAAATTGTGGCTTAATAGTTATCGTGCCGCGCAGCCGTTACTTTTAATACCTTTTAGTACCTCCGTTCATTTCGCATGCGCCTCATCCACACGGATTCGCGCATACTTAGTGCATGCACGTCTTACATGCGAATAAGTCTCTCGAGCCCCGCGCGCCAGAAAATATTTCCATTGTGCAACTAAAGGAGACGACGGTGATTCGCCGGTGAGCTGACACACGAACGCACGATTCGCCGTCCCCCTTTTCCCTCCCATTTTCTTATTATTCGATATTTTGTGCCGGGAGCACGTTCGTATGCCGTTACTCAGTAACTGCACGCCGTCACGGCATATTGCAACTAGTTTGAATGTTTGACTTTGCCTCGCAACAGCGAAAGCAACAACGTTCCTCGCGAAAATAGTTTCTCCTCTTTTTTACGCGCGACTTCTCCGCTTGCGATACCATGCGCTTGGCACCGATAGCCTTGACTATTCCCAATGTATACTCTCTAAAGCTGAATCAGTCCCAGTGGCATACTTGGCACTGATAATCAATGAAGTTCAACTAAAAAAGGAAGAATGTTTGAACATTATATAATTAAAATACTGATATTCGCACGTTAATTTCAATAACATATTCACTGATTTAAGCACTAAAACAAGGTTAGATCACATAATAAAGATTAGCTAGGTTAGAAATCTCACATTTTATTCGCTGATTATCAATGGCATACTTGACATTGATATTAGTGATTATCCACTGATTCAGATTTAAAGAGTATATTAGACAACGACCGACACTATTGAAAACTTGTAATTACGTTTGAATCAGTTTCTCGTTCTCGAGCGCAATATGAGCGCAAACTTATCAAAAACTAATGATTCCTTTTCCCTCGTATACCATAGGATCCTGTCACACGTCGAACGATTGCTGTAATCCTTTTAATCCTTTTTGACCAGAACGAATACATATTTACATTTCAATTTTTTTGCGCTAAAGCAGTCATTAACTTTTCGTTACCAATGTACAAATTTTTTTCACTCTTCGTCCGCAATCTGGGTTTTCGAACTTTAGTGCAGATTTTTATATTTTTGTTCCGGGTTGTATTAAAATCTGAAAAAATTCTTACATTCTTCATAAAAGTTTTAACAACGAATTTTTACTATTATAGAAGTTGAATTGTATTTTACTGATTTTTGTACAGA
>Ga0157364_1005223_pt1 | contig 13175 bp, 6 predicted proteins | sample AttsexASBM2_FD_111476 | JGI IMG/M metagenome (GOLD analysis project Ga0157364, IMG submission 111476) | Fungus gardens microbial communities from leaf cutter ant in Ribeirão Preto, State of São Paulo, Brazil - Atta sexdens ASBM2 | ecosystem: Host-associated > Fungi > Mycelium > Unclassified ... | reverse complement strand
CTTTATATAGAGAGCATAGACCGATCGATCGAGACAGATCTATATAGTTGTATTTTATTTTATTTTTTTTTCACACATCTATATTATATATATATATATATATATATATATATATATATATATATATATATCATTATACGGTTTTTGCGCGCAATACGTTTCAATACATAGATAGGTATTGATATATATATTTGTGCAAAATATATTTGTGAGATAGGTAGGTATATTCTCGCGCATGTTTACCAATTTATTGTAAAATTACATCGTTTAACTATGCAATGATCATTTGAACATTGTCTCACATAAAGCATTAAATTACTGAATTATTTCCACAGCATTTGTAATGGACATATACATACATATATAAACTGCGATATATCATCGATGTTTGTATAAACAATATGATAATTATTAAACAGGACTGCATGTATTCTTTAAAATTTAATTGGACGGCTAATCGAAATCATTAATAATCTGAAACAAAACAGATCAAAGCGCAACCAAGACGGGCAACTCCATGTGGAAAAAGAGGACTTTGCAAAAAATACACATTGTAATATCTACATGCCTGATCCGTGCTTTTACCTTTCCGCGACGTCATCTTTATCCACTTACCTGAGTGCACACACCTGACGGCGACGTCACAAAAAGCTTCACGTCTTTTTACCCGGCCTGCTGAAAATTGCGCTTTAATGGCGATACCAGCGTTGCTGGCTGCAGTTGACGGTTAAAATTACCTTCGGATCGGCGATGCACTCGGCGCGGCGCGGCAACGGGATCTCGCCGAGCTCTCGCCCGTCAACGTTATCACTTTATCTCCGATCCCGCAGGTGGTCTAGCGTCTGCCTTAACCGTAGGCGTTAAGAAAAAAAAAAAGAAACGATAAAAACCCTGACACAAAGAAAAGGATGGACTACATCTCCTGAAAGCGCGTACAACGAAGTTGAGCTTCTCCTTCGAGCAGGACACCTTCCGTTTTTATGCAAAAGTTATCGAAGATTATAAATCACGATGCAGACACGCGCGGCATTTTCTATAAGTTTCCGCTGCGTTATGATTGATAAGGTAACTTTCGGTCGGTAAGCTCGTTGTATAATACGCGAAAGTTAAGATACTATATGCACTTTAGCTTCGACATTTTTTTATTACACTTTCCGAAAACGCGTCTCATATGATTTGCCGACAAAATAGTGGAATGTTATATCAGAGATGCATTTATATGGAATAAATGCGATAAATTAATACGACTGCGTAACAAAGTCTCATTTTAATCTTTCGCTTATCTCGAATAAATTGCAGAACGTCTCTATTTTTTTTTTCAATCTGCTGGAAGAAGATACATTCGGAATTAACTGCGATCTCTGTGAAATATAAAAATTCTCCTCAGATTTACGTGGCGCAAGTGAAACGCAATAGAAACGGATACACTGCAAAAGTACTGGGTGCGAAAGATTCATGCGGATAGATTGCCGGTTTGAAAACTGCGCGCCGACAATTCGCGCGGGCCTCTAGTCATGCGTTACTATTAAGCAGGCGGTGGCGGCAGTGGCAAGCTGTCTGTTAGAAGAATACCCTTCGCAGGCGAGAGCGTGCAATGACGAATAGCGATAGCGATTACATGAGCGTGTAGGTGGATGTTGAACCAACAGGGAGAGAGAGAATAGAGCATCGACCAAACGCCTCGCGCTCGCGGAGCTGGGGTCGAGCTGGGGTTTGCTCGCGCGAAGCGTTACTAGAATGGTAGGAAGCAATTAATAACTTTGTCGTGGCAGGCAGGCAGGCAGGCAGGCGGCAGACAGACCTGTAGGCAGGATAGGAGGGAACACTGGCAGGTAGGTAGGCAGGCAGGCAAGCAAGCGTGGCTAAAGCCACGTTGCAATAATTACGACGTCACGCCTGCTGCCCAATCTAATTAACTAATGCAACTCCTTCCCCGTTTCTCTTTCTCTCTCTCTCTCTCTCTCTCTCTCTCTCTTTCTCTCTCTATCTATACCTCGATCTCGCTCCTTTCTAGACTCCTGTCTTCTTGCATTTTCCCTTGTTTCCTAGGCATTTTTGCAAATTCATCCCAACTTGTAAATATCGCCAATCAATGATCGGAAAAGGCTCTTAAGCTTTCAACGCGTATAGAAGATATTGTTATTAAGAAAAGTTGAGATGATTGATTATACGACAGCTGTGTATAGCAAGTTCATAATTTTAAAATTTAATAAATGGAGGAACGACTTATTACTGGATTATTGCAGGAGAAATAATTGTACGAATAATTGATAGTTACTGAATCTGACAAATTGTGCATTTGAACTCAGTGAAGCCGAAGACGGGCGTGATCGAAATTTCACTGTTCAGTTTCGCTTCACCGATCAGAAGCAAATTTTATGCAGCTCGAAATACGTTCGGGAAATTTTTACGGGGACATAAGACGTGAGATATTTCATCACTGCGACGCGCGAGGCATTTAGACTGTCGAGCCGTAAACGCTCTCACCTGAGTCTGAGTTTTTATTTATTATCGGCCCACAGACGTTTCCAAATGTGGCAGTAAAACTTTGGAGAAAATAACCGCACATTTAGCGGTAAACGCGTATGACACGGAATATGGCCCATTGTGTCCACTGGATAGACATTACAGCCGTCTTTACGATGCAACCAGTAACAGCGGCACTCCGCGAGAAAAGCTTCCTAAAATCGTCTTCAACGTATAAGGTTTGAGATGGCGCAATCATTCATATACGAATCCGCATGCCAGGTGACATTTAATCGACACATATATACACGGCGCAACTTCCCTAAAGTGACAATCGATTAAACATGTCCAGACGTACGTCTAACAATAGCTTGCAAACACGATGAATGAATGGTTCACGTATTGAACTAGATAAATCTGTTTTTATTGAAACGTGTTGCCCGTATGTCCTAAGATAGATCTATTTTATATTAGCCTTGTCAGGCAAAATGTTTTTAATAAAATTATGATTGAATATCAAGTTTATTCTTGATGTTTTGCTCTCATAAATACGTATATAAGATAAAAAAAAAATTTATTGATAAGAAATGTATTGGATATTATTAATTAAAAATAAAATTAAGATTAATTGAAGAAATGAAATATATCCGAAATAAATTATTATTTTTTTCTAAACGTAACATCTTTGTTTTTTCTTATCTTTTTCCTATACATATTCGTAAAATTGTTATAAAATTGTTGTTTATTTGTAAAATTATTATAAAACACGAGAAAAAATGACAAAGCTGAATAATTTATTAACTTTTTGAATCATTACATATGTACATATAGTTTTTAAATGAATGCATTAAAATTCACAGTTTGCCTTCATTGCTATTATCATATTCTTATCCCACAATCGAAATTGGAAGTTAATTTGCACAGCAAGTATCGCTTCCAATGCAACACGAAATTAAATTAAAAAAGTTAAATTGTTAATCGACCTAATGAACAAAATTGCCCCTGCTATAAGTTTTGTATAAACGGACGTTTTCCATTTTCTACGTCACTGAATAACAAAAATGGCAATAATAACGCTTATGAATAATGGCGTTCCAAAAATAAAGCCAAAAACATGGAAAACATGGAAAAATTAAACGAGCATCACACACAATTTAAATACTTTATTTAAACATGTAATTTATCATTTTTTTATATATTTAAAAATATATAATTTATTTATAAATAAGAAATTTCAGTTCCACAAAATAAAAAATAAAAATAAGATACATTTGTAAGTTTAAAGTTAAGAAAGTGGTGAATATATATATATATATATATATATATACACAATGTGAAAAAGAATGAAATGGATAGTCTCTTTTAACCATACAGGATATATCTGCAGTTACTCGAGGTAAATCTTGATTAAACTCTCGTCGGACAGAGGTGGAGAATAGCGAAGGATGAAAGATTCTTTAGTCGACAGATTTACCTCGTCGCGCGGAGATCAGTGAATTCCGAAGCGCCAAGTATTTCAAGTGCTTCGAAAGTTTCCTCTTTATCTCCCCACATTCTCGGTCGGTGGTCTTTCTCTTCCATTCTTCTTTCATCCCCGTCATGGTCGATGGCCAATACGACGAGCAAAAAGAAAAAGAGAAAAAAGAATTAAAAGAAACGCTTGCAGCAGTGCGGTGAATGTATTACATGTCATGGTGACCGATTCATCGAACGACATTGTCGTGAAAATCGCAGAGATTTTCTCGATCAATCAAAGAAAAATTTTATCCCGACCGTTACGCGATTACGTGACCTATCTATTCGGCTCGATTCTCTTCGTCTATTCATTAATTCCCAGGATGAGGTCATTTGTGCGCTTGGCTCCTTACGTATTTTACAAATAAATGACAGAAGAATAGAAGCGAGATGGAGAGAGAGAGAGAGAGAAGAGGAGGGGAGAGGGGAGGATAGGATGAAAAGACAGATATAGAGACAGAGACAAAGAAAGATGAGAGAGAGAGAGAGAGAGAGAGAGAGAGAGAGACCTGTGACCTGTTTTCAGCGAATGGCAAATGGTGATCTCTTGTTTGTGCACGCAAATCAAACCAGTGAATCTGGTTTAATGGGAAAAAACAGTAGCGACGAAACTTTCTCTTCTTCGCAAAATAATCGACGTTTTAATTGAAAACCAGTATCATCGTTAGACTGGTACAAAATACGTTAAATCAATCCGTCCGGTAAAATGTACGAGTTCCCGCAATGGCTCGCGTCGTCGCTCGCGATATCCTGCTCGGTACATTTTCCTGAAATACCACGGACTGGATACGTAGTTTTTATTGGTTGGCTGGAAGGTTTATGTGCCTCCGTTCTGGCGCATAAATTTCTATTCCCGGTTGAAAGTTGGAGCTTATTTCGCGTGATGGAGAAGGCGTCAATGGCATCCCGGTGCGGCGCGGCGCGGCGTTACGACAGTCTGGGAAGGCAATAAGACCGCCGCTCCGCCGCGCCAGGCTCTCGACGATTGCTTCATTTCCGTAAAGAGGCAGGCTATCTGTGCTTCCGTTTCCATCGGAACCTGTCGCTCCTCTCTATCTCGACCGTGTGGTAACTGCCGCAAATGCACACTTTTTCACGCTACGTTGACAATCGTTACTCCGGAATCTGACAGCGATCCACTACGCGAATGTATCCTGTATTGTTTTCGCGTTACGGACGCGAGACGGATCAAATAAATCTTATCACATATGGAAAGTACAATGGCGGCGAAAATCAATGGATTTTATTATTGAACGAATTTTCACTAGAAAACTTTAGATTTTTGAAATATCTATAAACACGAATGATGTTTACATTCATCTATTCTACAATCTTTTACCATATCGAATGCACAAATCAGTTCTTCTATCCGTTTTCAGATCACGATCATAAAAAATAGGTGAAAGAAACCGGTTTTATGGATAACTAAAAACGCGTTGATACCGAAAATCCTATCTATAGTCGGTCGCATAGAGTGGATCACAAGTATGTATGTATATATATATATGCGTATGTGTACGTACACGCATACCTTTGTCGAACAATATATAGACCACGAAAAAAAATTCATGACACGGGCATTTTTTTAATCATTTTCAGTCAACGGACACGTTGCATCACGCAATGCGATGCGACATACTGGAAAAGCAATAGAGCAAACACGATGGATCGCGGCTATACCTAACATTTGTGTGTAACAAACAACGCACGTAGATATCGGTATAGCGTAAAATAAACCAAAGGGCGGCTAACAGGCGAAAAAAATTAAATTTGCTACGCGATGTAGCTGCGACCGATCCCTTTTTACCAGCCGTTTGGCTGGCAGCAGCAGCAGCGGCTCGATTAACACGCGTATCAAACGCACGCTTCTCGCTACGCATGCGGGATTTTCGTTTCGCCCGTGTATGGCTATATGACAGAGCAAATTAATTAAAACAAATACAACATCGTGTTGTGCGAAAGTCTGGTGTAACAAGGGGGAAAAATCCACGTGCGTGGAGGGACGGAAGTGGTAGACAAATTTCGACGCTTTCAAGCATATCAGTGATGAAATCGGCGAACCGAGATTGCGTTGTAAAGGAAATTGAATCGTTAATTGAGCGGAAATTAAAGTCTCAGATAAGTCCAATAAAAATTATTCGAGTATTTTAACCGCAGTCAGGAATTTTCCGACCAAGTTGGTAATCAGTTTCGTCTTAATAAGGAACTTCCCGTCTGCTGGCGATGTAAAACTCTGAGTGTCTTATAAATCTCTTTGCTGCATTTTACGTACTTACGTACGCGTGAAAATTAAGGAGAAACATGAAGATCAAACTCCAACAGAATTGCTATTTTACCGCTAAAATGCGATTTGTGCACATATAATTTTACGACACTTACATACGATTTATGAAACATTGACACATCACTATACATATACTCGCACATGTATAAATTGTTATAAACTTGTAGAAGATTTCCGTACCTATCGAATTAGATGTCTCAGTTTAATTCTAATTCTAAGAACTCGACGTTGTTTTTTTCGTGTAAATCTACACATCTGGAATTTTCAATTTCAAATCGTAAATGTGAGTTGAAGAGCTTTTATATAAATCAAGCAAATGTTGTTGTGACTTGATACTTATAGACGCCACATTGGATTAAAAACTAGTAAAAAAAAATCTCGAATTAAAAGTTTTTCGTTCTTGGCATAAATTCCATTCACCAGTACATACGTATTAATACGTATTAATACGTATACTTTAATTCTGGAAAAGGATTTTCAAATCTGTAAAAACAATGGATGCGTTCACTTCACGGTATTATGCAACTGTTGCGCCAACGGTTTGCTAACAAGTTCCAACGTTGAGTGTTCTGCTGAATGCTCTTATATATAATATAGATGCTAACGCATGCGTAATTTTTCATATATTTCGAAAGTATCTATATCTACAACGTTGTAAATTACATTTTCATATGTATATTGTGGTTTAAAGAATGCAAGCAGCCATTTTGACCAACACGTTTTATTTATTGAGACTCAGCGTACATTTATTTTGTTGGAAATCATGGTAACCATTGAGTGAACATGTTGAAATGTGTGAGTGCATTAGGATTGTTCAGCAGACAATCATAAAACGGTTGCAAAACTGTTGCGTTCTGCTTAATGCATCCAATATACGAAAATAATTGCATTTAATCGATAAAATAAAGAACTTTAGGATTCCCTTAATGTTACAGTAAGTAAGAATAATAAGCTCATTCTGCGTCGACATCTTTGATCTGAATGCTAAATGGTCGTTATGTTGTTGGTCACGTTGTTAGTTGTGCACCGACAAAAAGAGCGAAGTTAGCGAAGTTGCTCTTATTGCTTGATTTCTAGATCCAATTATAACTCTTCATTGGAATAGAAGAAACTGATTAGCGAATACTGTAATCACCATTGGTTGTGCAATTTGATCATGCACGAGAGACATTCAATTTATAAATAAATAACGAGTGTTCATATGAGTTGGATAGTTGAATATCTCGACGTGAATATTACAGTGTTGTGCGCGTTATCTCCAAAAAATACATTATCGTTATCGTTACTTTTTGAATGAAAAAAGCAATTCGTTACCGTTACTTATTATCAATTTTAAAAAGTAACGCGTTACTGTTTGTAGTAAGTAAATTCGTAAAAGTAATTCGTTATTTTTTCGTTACTTTTTTTTATAATGCTAAAATAATTTATTAGATTTAAAATTACATTAGCTGATAATTAATTAAATATTAAATGTAAAATAAATATTTAAACTTGAAACTCTCTATTAACTAATTCGTATATAGAGCAAGCTTTTCTCTATATTAAACTTACCTACTTACCTCTATATTAAACTTACTTTACTAATTCTTTATTTTCTTAATATTATTATTTTATTTGTACTCATTTTTATAAGAATTTAGATTAAACAAATAATAATATAGATTAAACATTGTTTTTAAACGTTTAAATGTTCCTTGGTCGAAATAAATCGGTGAAATCTTTATCTTTAATAGATCCATTTCAGTATAATTCATAATAAAATGAATCAATTGATAGAGATTTCAGCTATTTTTAGTGATTTCAGTGATTTATTTCCACCAAGATTACTAGTATATGTATTTCAGTATTTATTGCTCGTATCACAAAAATTTACATATATATATATATATATATATATGTGTGTGTAATATAAATTATATATTTTCAATTGGCAGTGCCTATTAGATCACAGTATAAATACAAAATACATTTTTTAAGAAATTAAGAATAAATTATAAAATAAGAAAATAATAGAGAACTAAAGTAATGGTAAAAGTAATGGCTAAATTCGTCACGTTACTAAATACTTACATAAAAATGTAACGATGTTACCATTACCGTTACAAATATTATAGAAAAAAGTAACGATCGTTATTGAAAAAAAAATAATGAAAACGGCGGCTGAGTAACGTGTTATTTTCCAGAATGTTATATATACATCTCTAATTCTGCAAACTGCGCACCGAAATAGTTTCAGTCTTAAAACAATCATAAACAGAATTAAAGCAGTAATATTACATATTAAATATTCTTACAATAAATTATTTAAAGTTTTTAAGATACTTATATATTAGTATCAAATTAATATCCTTATTAATATCCTTCTAAGTTGCTTATTAGCATTAAGTTAGCATCATTAAATTGCTTGTAAACTTAATTTATGACATCATATATTCTAGTTTTATTTATTATTAACGTTTCAAAACTAAAAAAATTTCGATGTGTTTGCAGAATTAGATATAAAATTTACATCAAAATATTCAAGTACTAAGATCCAGCTTATTCCATGTAAGTTTTCTTTATCAAGTTATGTATATATATCATGGTCTTACAATATTTTGTTCAAAATTTAATTTAGTTTATTGTATCAATAGAAATATAATACATTGAAAAGATAGGTATGAAATGGATAAATAATTGCATGAATCATTAGCAATGCTATAACGCCTATTCATAATGTTCAGAAAACGAAAAAAAAAGCCGCAGGAAAACTGTACTCCTTATAGAAAATGCCAATCAGTAAGATGTGAAATGTTCAACAAAATTGTTAAACAGTTGCTAAAAATGTTAAACAAATACATTTTGTTTATCACTAGTTAAAGAACGTAATGTATTTTGAATGTCAAAATTTTTTCAACACATAAATTAATAAAATTGATGATGGTATTAGATCACAGAATAGCTTAAATATGAGTCTTTCAATACTAAACAATATGTCATCTTTAATTAAAAAAAATGAAATTTTTGATAAAATGCATTTTAAAAGTTTGCTTCTCCAATTATTAATACGAATTTTGGATTTTTGACAGAAAAAATCTACTTTTCTCATTTATATATATCGTGATGATGCATTGAGTTGTAATTTTAGAAACCGATACTTTATCGACTTGAATGCTGGCTCCCCGAGAGTTAATGAAAAACATGAGACGAATTCGCAGAGTTATATCGGGCCTGCATTGATACGAGAGAGCGTATAGGTATATACCTGTGCCCGCGACGCGGTGAGGAAACTTCTGATGGAAATGGACGTCAAAGGCGCCCACATGTTTACTCGTTTGTTCCACTATGTGTATGCGTAACATACGAGGCGATTACGACGCGGCTTTCCGACTTCAAAGAGCGCGCGCATGCGTTTATATGTCGAATGCGATACAAGGCAATTATTAAATCGCGGCTCTACACGAGGGGAGAGTCCTTTGATTATGTGATAACGATCGCGTCTCGAAAACACTTTTGAACGAGTAGAATTGGTGAATTATAAGGAGTCCCGCTTGCCGGGAAACTTTCCAACGACTTGGCGAAGAGTGGGTCACAGGTATACCAAAGTATTCTTCTTCGGTGCTGGAAAGGACTTAATGGTCAAAGCCGGCGCCAAGTTTTTTATCCCACTTGCCTGCCTGCCTCGCGTAAAGAGAGGAAGGAGCAAGAGAGAACGAGAGTAGATCTAGATTTTTGTTATTCTTATTCACGTGACACGCCGGTGTGCCAGCAGACTGTTAATTCACGTTTAAAAACTTCCACGACGACGCAGACGAACCGCGATGTGTATGAATAATAAAATAAAACGCGTTATTATAAAAACTGGTCCAATCTAGTTAGAGACATCTCGATGTTTCTTTCACGGTGCAATTAATGCAGCCGGGAGAGCAAATTTGTATAGGATAAAACACGCTTTTCTTGCGTCTCGAGTAATTTATGTAGCTGTATCAACGAAAACCCTTCAACATAACGAGCGTTGAAAAACCGTTATTAATTTTGTTATCATTCGCCGGATGTCTATCATGTACTTTACAGAAGCATTAATCCTTTATCAACCGTATACGACGGCCTTTGTATACGCTGCGCGCTTAATCATAGCTGTGTACACTATCTTGCACGTGCTTTGAAACTAGTTAAACGCAAATCGCTAATATACACGCGAACGAATATATCTCACCCGTGGGAGGGAGGGAGAGAGGACTTTGTATCGACTGCTGTCATTATATTAATTGATTGGACGATTAGTCAAACCTTACCCCATGTGATCGCTCGCGTTCACAGGATGGCGATTAATTAATTATAAAATCAATGCCACTCGTGTGATGACAATAGCCGAAGTAATCTTGGCCGTAGGCATAAATCGATGAATATGTTTCGTATATCAAATAATTGAACGAAATAATATTCGTTCAATTATTTGATATACGCATACAACTAATCGTCAATAATTACGTTTGAAATAATTAAGTTCTGACACTTATCGGGCCCAATGGAACCCCCTAAGCTTTGAGAATATTTTTAATTTTTTGCTGAAGTTTTTCCCAAAATTGAAAATTAATGGTCACATTTGAAGGAGGGAACATTTCTAAACATTGAAAAAAAAGTCGTATTCATATATTTATATAGATGCAGTAGAGATTTAAAAGAAGAAAGATAGTATTTGGAGCACCTTAGCAAAATGTGTACCCAATGTAAGCCGCTCATCTCCTTTTTCATACGAAAATATTAAAAATACGGAAAGTAAAATAATTCAATGTTATTTTTATAAATTTATAAATTTATTGCAGATTAAACATTTACTGCATATTAAACATATTGATGTATAAACAACCTATTTAAAAAACCTATTTAGCAACTTAAATATTGAATACCTGTGTTAACTTCTCCTCCTTAAAACTATGCTTATGGATCTACTCGCAGTTCGGAGAAATAAAAGAATCGTGGCTTTATCATTTTTAATTCCATACAATCTTCATAAACGCATATTCGTAACAAATGTTACATTTAAGCATATGGTCGACATTAGTATCACCATACAAAGAGTTTTTTCTTTCATTATAAACAAACATTGTAACAAAAGTATAAACTTAATACAATTCATTTGAAAATGTTTTGAGTTTCAACACGAAGATGGCATTACTCGTCAAAACTATTCTGGTACTATAATCGTATATGTTTCGCAAGATATCTGTGAAAATTGTAGTTATTTTGAACAATTGTTGTTTGACAGTCATTTGTGCTAGTCAATGTTAGTGTTTTCATTTGATGAAAATCTATGTCCTTCGAGGAAACAGAAAAAAATCGTTTAGGATCAGATCTGATGAATGGACGAATTAATTAATTCGAACCATAATTCATAAATTTTTATTATGGCGATCGTCGATATTCCATTTTATCCAATTTTTTCCATTTTTACAAAAACATTGACATCGACTGGCACAAATGATTCTCAAACAATAATTGAACGTCTAAAATGGCTCTACAATTTTCACAGGTATCTTGCAAAACATATACGATTGTAGTACCAGATGTTTTTGACGAGTAATGTCATTTTTAGATTGAGGTTCAAAACTTTTCAAACGACCCTCGTATAGGTCCGATTTCACAATATATGGTTGCCTAAAGATTAAAGGTAACCAAAAAATTCATGAATAAATTTCATTGATGAATCTGTTGGTAACCTTTAAACTTTAGGTAATACATTGTGAAAACGGACCATTATATTGTAAAGCATGAATAATAGAACTACAATAACATGAACGGAAATTAATAACCATGTTTTCATAGAAAGCAATTACTTACGGAATATTATATCATGACTATGACGTATCAATTTTTTCTGTTTTTTTGTCCACACACACTAACAGAATGAAAAAATAATATGATTTATTAATCGATGCAATCGAGTCGTAAGTAACGGATTGCCTGCTCGAATTACTATTATCATCTGATAAATTAATCATTTATCAATTATATACACTCAGCGAATGACCCACTTTGGAAACGGCCCAAATTGGGCCCAGTTACCTATGAACATTCTCAGATTTGTAAAGTTGGTACCACTAAATATCTACGAATTACATTTTTACAAAATTAATATGGTATTTGTCCACGATTTATCTATATTTGATCGTAAATAATAGATTTTTTAACATTTAATACGTTTTTTTACCAATTCGAGTTTACGTCGTCTTTAATGACAGGTTCTAAGAGAAATGTACGATCACTTCCTCGGAAAGGAGAGATTTCTTTGCAATATTACGTCGGGGCATGCAATTGTGAGGAGGTAAAAATATTTCTGTAAACCGAAGCCTTTATCGATTCGACGAGAGAATGAAGCGAGAAAAGAGAGTACCGATAGAAAGAAAACGAGAAAAATCGACAAAGACGATGGAAACAGGGACATGAAGGCGGTTGAAAAAGGAAAGAAGAAGAACAGCAGAAAAGTGGTCGGATACAAGCGCACGAAATGTATGAATTTCCTATGCCCAGCTTCATTTCTCCCTGATCTCTCTTTTTCCAACCATGCACATTAACGTGACGCAAACTAAGAGACATCGTTTCCGCACCGTCCTGCCCTGGAGATTAATAACTTCCCTCTCGTTTACGTAGTCAGGAAACTTTTCGAAATATTCCGCTGCTGCGGCGATGGTGGCCCGTTTAATGCCCAAAAAATTGAAATAATTATAAAATCGGCGTAAAATAATCATAAAAATCTCAGATTATCTAGAGCTTTTAAAAAAATTATTCAGGTATTATTTTAATTGTTCGACAAAATGTAATTAAAATATTACGCCTAATTCTTTTTAATAATTGTTTAATATATTATTAATTAACTTTTTTTTATATTCTTATAACTCGGCTAAATATATATATATATATATATATATAT
>Ga0157364_1005222_pt1 | contig 13176 bp, 6 predicted proteins | sample AttsexASBM2_FD_111476 | JGI IMG/M metagenome (GOLD analysis project Ga0157364, IMG submission 111476) | Fungus gardens microbial communities from leaf cutter ant in Ribeirão Preto, State of São Paulo, Brazil - Atta sexdens ASBM2 | ecosystem: Host-associated > Fungi > Mycelium > Unclassified ... | reverse complement strand
TTCACGCAATTAATATTAAATTCTAATAATTATATATATATATATATATATATATATATATATATATTCATACAATTGATATTAAATTTAAATAAAAATATTTTAAATGATAATAATATTAAAATTTTTTGTCGTAAAAGATTAAAATAAAAAAAAATCTTCTTTAAATCAATTTTTTAATTTTATTAGAAACTGTCACAATTATAATTGAAAAATTTGTAAGTCATATCGCACAAATTTAAATTTCTACATTACATAAATTTAAATTTAATTCTTGTATATTAATATGATTTTTATCTATAATACAAATAAATTGAAATTACAATAAATTCAAAAGCACATTGTGTTTCTTACTTGCAAACGGTCACTTTGAAGTGTGAATAATATAATTTGTATTGGAATTTGCCAAGAGGCGCTTAGCTCACAGCCCACTTTCATCGCAAGAATCATATTATCATACTTTTTGCTTAATGTATATATTAATGATATTGACATTATGATGCCATTTAAGCAACATGAAAGTCGAAATATCTTGTCACGAATTTTTTGAATTTTTGTGGCCTTCATTGGAAGTGGCCAACAACATGCAAACGTCAGATCTACTTTTAAGAAGGCAATAATTTTTTCTAGCGTCAATGTTTCTGTCATAATAATACTAATAATGTCGTAGTGTATTAGAGATAGAAAATAATGAATTTTATTACGATTCTAACTCGACTAAAGTGTTTTAAATAACGTACCTCAAGAATTCGAGGAAAGAAAAATCGCGTGATATTAAACACTTAAATTATACCTACATTACATTCATTTATATTTTAAAGCAAAATGTAAGTTTTCTTCGGCAGAGCGATGCGTGCGGAACTATAATGTGGCAGAAATTATGAGAGAGGAAAGGAAATAATAAAATACAGAAGGGATATATTGATTTATACGTTGATTTTTTTGTTAAACGTATATATCCTTCTTATTTCATTATTTCTATTTCTCTTTCATAATTTCTGCCACATTATAGTTCCGCACGCATCACTCTCGGAGAAAAGTATATTTTGTTTTCAAATATAAATGAATGTAACGTAAGTATAATTTTTCAGTATTTTTTGCGTTTTTTTGAAATTTATTGACTAAATGTTGAAATAATTATATCTTGTATAACACGTGTTATATAATAAGTATTATATAATAAGTGAAATAGAAAATTTAGAAGCAAAATGCGTGTAAAATTAATAATGTAAATTTTATTAAAATATTTTATGTTGTGTCGTATTTAAAAAAATATCTGTGTGTATTAAAAGTAATACTTTTTTTTATTACAATTATTACACACAATGATCTTCACTATATATCTATATTAAATAAAGATTTTCATATAATTTTTGAAATAATACAAAAAAATTAACTGTATAGTATTTATTTAGTTGATATTAAATATAATTATAATGAAAAAGATGTAAATTGTTATATGCTGCATCTTTATGATTAAATTAACTTTATGTCAAATTAATTTTAATTAGGAATTAAAAAAACAATTAACCTAACATAATAAAAAACATAATTTTGTTTTACGCGAAAAATAAGAAATGTTATATATGAGATAACTTTGACATGAAACACATAATATGTATGTAAAGTGTTAGATGTCTTAAAAAAAAATATACATCATATGAAAATTATTTCTTTATTAGAGAATGATAATTATTAACTTTGATAAATTATAAAATGCATTTTCCTATTATTTCAATAATTTCTTTATGATATATATATATATATATATATATATATATGTATATATATATATGATGATATCATAGGGTTCATTCTGAGATATGCACGAAGCGCATGAAAAGAAGAAAATTGCAGAGACAAATGATGAAAAAGCACTATGACGAAATGATGCAAAAATATAATAGTTTTCACTGTTTCATGTTCCATGTCGAAAGAATATCTTATATCTATTAGAAAGATCTGATCTGCTGCTATTAGTAGCACAGTCAGTAGTACATATGTTTTACATATACCAAGAAAAACTGCCTCTGTGGAGTTTGCGTAACATGTATCTGTCTACATGCTGTTGGTGAAACTTTTTTTGGTATGGTTCTGCTCACTCGAAATTATACACTCCATTTCCGAAATCAAGTATACTGAAGTTTCACTTTTGGAGGATCAGAGGTCCCTTTAGAGACTCGATAGTGGCGCCATCTTTTTCATCATTCAATCACATAACATTGACAAAAAAGTTCTAGCCTCTAAAATAAAAAAGTCGATCAAAAGCATGCCAGTCCTCAGAAGGTTAATTCGATTTTTTATGATATATAGTTTATATATATGCTATGAATAAATGAATAAAATCGATGACTGAAGAAATTATATATATAATTTTTAGAAGTATATAATATAAAATTTTATATGTGAAGGTACCATCTTGCTCCGAATAAACGGAAATGATAAAAAAAGTTATTTGTAGAATAGTATATAATGTTACTCAATGATATTAAAAAGTAAATATTTAACTTATTATTTTCTCTTGAATATTCTTCTGGAATTGAATAAAATAAATTGAGAATGGTTTATCAAAAGTTGACATATTGTTATAGATATTATGTATTTCTTACTTGCAATCAGTCATATTACAGCGTAGCATTATCTCCAGAGGAACTTGTATAGAGGTATCCAGCAAATGGCAATGATTAGTTTTGTTATCTTTAATAGATGGTATTACAATAAGTATTACAATAAAGGATGCATACTAAAGATATACTTAAGATCGCTGCATTCAGAACAAAATATTTAAATTTAATATTTGTTAGTATTCTTTGACAGTGGTCACGATAAGAAGTTCTTCCTTATTTAGTTCACATATTCTCATCTAGATTTGAAGTTAATATTGGGTTGTCCGGAAAGTTCGTGCCGATGTTGAAGAAAAATTGAAACGCAGAAGATTTAAATTTTAGTGTACATTTCTTAAATTATATAGGTTAGTCGGCACGAACTTTCCGGACAACCCAATAAAACTGATTGATATTTTTATGTTTATAAGTGCAACCATAAACTAATGTACTAATTTTTTTATTTTATGTTTAATTGTTTTTTTTTATATAAAGGAACAAAATGATAAGAAAAGACTAAAAGATAAGAAAATAAGTGTGAATAACTTTTAAGTAATTATATATTATTAAATAAAATTTTAGCGAGTTTTTCGATTTTATTGTTATCTAATTATGTCATCTAATTATAATCAGCATAACAATAAAATAAACATTGATTTTTAGCTATTTAATATAGTTGCTTGCATATTTTCCAGCAATTTTATCAGCAGCACATGTTTTTGCTCATTCTATCTCAAACATTTTGCATGGTTACTCGTAGCGTTGTGAAATAGGAAAATATAGTCGACAAATACTGGAACACATTTGTAATATCTTTATATAATGAAATATTTCAATTAAAACAATATATTTCAACAATTTTAAATTGGCATTATAATATTTGCCGTGTATTAATTATATGATATGAATGTATATTCAACTTATCTCTAATTTTTATATTAGTAATATTTGTGTCATACAATGAAGTGCTTTTATGTATTGTGATTTTATATATACAATAACAAATTATATATTAGTGATTGCTATGCATGTTTAATGTCACAGCATACTACAATTTAGTTCCTTACCGATGCATAGTATTTTAAAGATAATGCGGGCATAACACATGGTACTGAGATAATTATTGGTTTTTGAGCTCTTAACATAATTATCTGTAGAGTCTTCCTTAAAGCAACTGGTTGTTGATACCATTCTGTATCAAAGACTGCCTGTCCAATCTCATCACTCTAGAAATAATATTGGGTAATAATGTTAATATTTATTGTAATTGAATTAATCAGAATGTAGCAATTTTTTCTGTGATAATTAAACTTACTATATGAATCAAATGTTCTGCTGGCCATGTATACATGAATACCACTGATAATCCACTAAATATTATACCAACGCATTGGACTTTCATTAACAATGGCTGATCCTATTTGTAATACAGTATGAATTATTCGACGCTTTATTATTATTATTATTATTATTATTATTATTATTACTTAAAAAATTTTATATATCTTGTTGAGGATATTAATAAATTTTTTAGTAATTTTTGTATAAATGTAGGTAGAATATAAAATTAAACATATAAATAAATATATATATATATATATATATATATATTATATATAAATTAAATTCGCGAATGTATTAAAAAAAGCTGTAACTTAATACCCACGGTCAACAAAATGAGGCCTACTATTATTAATGCAATAGTACTGAAGCTCACAGTTGATAATGCTATAGGACGAATTAAAATGGTTACTTCTTCCGCATATCTGAGATAAAAATGTAAAAATGGTAACGCCATTAATTATTAATATCAATTTCTTTTGTATTGATATATATATAATAAAAAATTTTATTCAAATAATATAGAAAAAAATGTGATATAAATTTGAACAATTGTTTTATCGCAAAAGTTGTATGACTATTATAATTTTTATACTTATGATTATTATTATACAATAAATTATAATAAAATAATGTTATTCGATTTATGAAGTTTTCATTATTAAAAAATTAATTCATATTTATTTATTAACATATTAAAAACGGGTTAATCACATTAAAAGCAAATGTAGTTAATGTAATCGTGTCTTAAATAAGAATAATGTCTTACTTTAATAGATTCTGATGTTCTTGAATACATTTCTTTAATTCAGAAATGGTTGTGATTTTTTGCAATTTTTCGATGAGTATTTCAAGTCTTGCCGACGTAAACCATATTAAGAGCGCCATAAAAATATTCATACATAGCTGGGCAGCACCTTGCACGCAAGCTATAGTCTGCTGTATAAAAATAATAGATCTTAAAGGTTGATGATAAACATCGAATGGATACTCAGCGTTTGTTGGAAATGGTTGATCTAATGTAACGGGTCCAGACATAATGAAAACAGCACTTAGGTAAATCCAAAACATAGAGCCACCGTAGAAATAGACACATTTATTAATATATCGTTGAAGGATCGCTTCTTCGCGAGGTTTAAGTAATTCACAAAAATTTTCCATTTCGAAAGTAACCAACTGGAATCGATTATATTAAATATATAATTATCTTAAATATATCGATTAAATATACGATTATCTTAAATATATAAATTTACAAAGAGGAAGTGTATACAATGATAATATTTTGTCTATTTTTTACTTTTATGTAATAACTAAATATATAATAATTAATAAATGCTCATAATAATTACTTGTAGGCGACAAGAATTAATTCTACAGCATATAATATTGCAAACGACTTGTATAGCGGGACACAGAACACTTATCGATTTTGCGATAATGACAGGATCATTAAAGTGATTTCGCATCGCATTTATCAAACCTGCAGCTACACTAGAGAGCACAATTATGTTAAAGTATTGATATATTCCTGCACAGATAACTTTCAATTTGATTGTATCTTTTGGTAGAGGCCAACACCAAGTTGGGATCAAACTTAATTTTACAATAGCGATGACTTTCTTTAACGTCAACTTTGACCACATGATTAGAATGTTAATTGCACATATTCACATATTATAATATGTATAATAAATATCTATCTTAAAAAGCTTCAACGATAAGAAGATAAATAATAAAGAAAATTTTATATAGCACAAATGGTTATGCTTGTTTTCATTGCTTCTGTTTCACGTCAAATATACTTCCACGATGAAATTGTGATAAAATAAGCCATAAAGATGCATATGTGTATGTGTGAAAAGTAAGGCTTGTAGATTTATTCTACTAATATCTATTTTTAACATAAATTACGAAGGTGGCATTCGATAAGGGTATTATGAATTTGCGATATAATCTGGAATTTTCTCTCTTTGTAGTGTTTTCCTTGAAATTACTAGGGCTTTTAGAAAAGAACATTTTCCATAATATGCGTGGAATATGATGTTACAAGATTATGAAATGCGCCAGTAATTGAGGAACCGTTTTGCAGTAATTACTTTATAAACTATTCAACACATGTACGATGAATTTCCTGACGCAACCTTAGTTTCACTGAAATGCTTCGAAAATATAAACCTTTTATTAGAGTGCGAGTGCTGCAATTGATATATCAGGAAATTTTATGTACTTAATATCTTTATCTATTAAGTGTAGTTGTTAATTGACATTTATTTTTATCTAAAAATTATTAGAATCAATAAAATGAAATTTAAGTTTTGTTTCCTTATAATTATTTTTTAATTTTCTACTTGTTAAAATAAATATTTTATTTTAAAAATATTTATTTTATGAGCTGTGTAAAGATAACATACAAATGAGATAACTAAAATTTTAAGTAAATTAAGTGAATTTAAGAAAATTGTAGAAGAATTTCTAAACTATAAAATTAAACAACAGAAAAATTAATGATAATTGTGACAATTGCACATTTACAAATAATAAAAAGTTATTATTTTAATTGAAATTTTAAAGAATTTTAATTTATTTTTTCATTGGATTTAGAGCAATTTGAAACACATGCATATAGCAAGTAATGGAGAAAGAAAAATATGAAAAGTGTATAATTAATAAATGATGCATGATTAATAATATTTAAGATGGATGTAAGATGTACAAATTGATTCAATAAAATAAGTTTTGCGGCAATAATAAATGATTTATTATTTTTTTGATTACATTACATAGTTTGCTGAATCAGAATATCGTTATACATATTATGTATTACGCATCAAAATTTATAGTTTCTTTATGTAAAATTCCACATTTATTATCAAATAACTTTTTTATGCAAATATTAATTGTTTAGGACTATTATTTAAATTAGCGTGTGCTCTTTTTTAATCTGTATTTAGCATTACGCGCAGTGTTGTAAAATAGGACATTATGGTTGAACAGTACTGGAACATGTAAAAAAATCTAGTTAAATCCTTCGTTATATTATAAAAATAAATTTTTGATCTCTGAAGTACAAACGTTACATAATGAAAATCATGTTAACAAATATGTAAATGATAACGATTTTTAATTAAATTTTTAATTAATTCAAATCTCTGTCTCTCACCGATGTCAAGTAATTAAAACTTATTGATGGAGTAATATATGGTACTGCAATTGTTATTACTTTTTGACTTCTCAGCATGATAATTTGCAGAAGTTTCCGTATTTCATCAGATTGATTATACCAGTGTGTATCAAAAGCAGCCTGAGAGATATCGTTGCTCTCGAAAAAGTAACAAATATTAATTATTTATATTATAATTAATTTTATGATTTTTTGTAATAAATACTTTCTTACTAAGAAAATCAAACGTTCTGCCGGCCAAGCAAACATAAATACTTCTGCTAAACAAGCTAGAATCATGAAGGTATATTTGAACCTCAATAGTAGAGATTGATTCTGTTTAAAAAAAATTATATATGTATTATTATTCCCATTGATATTCTAATACTTAAAATTTTTAATCATGTTATAGTAAATAAAAATTGACTGAGAAATATTCAACACAAATAATCGAAGAAGGCCATATTTGATTAAAGCGAATTTTGATACCTAACAATATTTTTATGAAATCTTTCAATTTTTACTTTAAGCAAACTGTGCGCTAATTATTTATTTTCGGTCTTAAACTGAAGTTGTAGTATGTAATGTCAAGCAATTCATTAATACCGATACTAACGAGCACTTTAAAATTGTAAAGAATTTATGAAAAATATTACCCCGATCAGGATTCGACTTAGATCTTACCATTTGGACCTCTCTACATTTCTCAATGGGTCTAATGAGAATGCCGAATAATGGAAACATAAGAAGGTTCAGATTTAAAATTTAACTGGGGTGATATTGTCCGCAATAAATTCTTTATAGTGTTTTAAGATGTTCATCAGCATCATTGTTATTAAATAGCTTGCCAGTTTAATTGATGATATTGCATTATGATCTAGTTTCGTTTTAGAACTGTGTTTTTAAAATTGATAAATAATCGATTTGCTTGAACTAGAAATTGCAAGATTTATGCAAAAATATTATTAGTCATCAAGATTCGCAAATGGTACTAAATACAGTTTTTGTTTGTTTTTAAATTTAATTGGGAGAATCTCTCTCTCTCCATCTTCTTTCTTTTTATATAAATAGATATTAAATATATTTATATAATTATGAATATATTGCGAATATATAAATTTTCAATATATTCTCGAATTTCAAATGTAACATTTGATAGTTTTAATTATATATTTTTTTTAAATAAAAGTTTTAGGTAAATTTTTTTTTGAAAAGAAATTTTAATTTTTAAATTATTACATGTACTTACGGTAAGAAATGAAACACCAATTATTATTAAATTAACCGTACTACAACATATACATGTTAATGCAAAACAACGAGCAACAATAATAACTTCTGCTGTGTACCTGAATAAATACATTTTAGTTCTCAATATTTATATTATCTAAATTTTTTAAACTAGATTACGTGCACAAACAAGGATGTCATTTTATATTTAAATTATTACTCACTCAAGTATTTTTTGATGTTCCTTAATACATTTGACCAATTGATAGACATTTGTGAAAGTCCTCAGATCTTCGATTATTATTTCAAATCTTGCTGATGCAAACCAGAGTAAAGTAGCCACGAAAGTATTTAAGCATAATTGTCCCGATACTATGAATCCGACTATGGCTTGATGTGCATAGATAATTGTTCTTAAAGGCTCATAATATACATCGAACGGATATTCATTTAACATTGGAAATGGTTGATGCATTATGGAAGCTATCGCGCAGGCTGCTATCACAAGAAAATAGAAAATAACCGAAGACACACCATAAAATGCGGCATATTTATCAATGTACCGTTGAATCACAACTTCTTCACGTGGTTTCATCGAGTCACAAAAATATTCCGCTTCAAAAGCAATATTCTGTAAATATAATTACATATTTACGCGCACGCGTGCATATTACACACTCACGCGTGCGCATATATGTACAGAGTTGTCCGCAATTTTTGGCCAAATGCTTTTGTGTAAATAGAGCGGACTAAACTGTTAACAAGATATTAATTACAATAATTAATAAGATATTAATTATTAAAAATCGCTGATTGGTTTTAATAATTTTTTATTCAAATCCTATCAACTTTATAGAAAAACAGCAAGAGACAAAAATTGCTTATTTTCTTCTCATAAAGTTCTGAAAATTTTTTAATACCATATTTTCTCTTGTTGATAAAAAAAGATTGTCAATAAGAAAATGCAGTAATAAAAAATTGATAAAAAATTCTGAAAAAATTCTTAGAGCTCTATGAAAAGAAAAATAAATAATTGTTTCTTGCTGTTTTCTGTAAAGTTGTAGAATTTGCTAAATAATAGTAATCGAGTAAAAAATTATTGAAGACCAATATTCGGCAATTTTTAGTAATTAATATCTCATTAATCTCATTGCGAAAATTGCAAAATGATTTTTCGATTCAGTTTAGTCTGCTCTATCTATAAAAAAGCGTTTGACCAAAGTGTGAGACACCCTTCATATATATATTACAGTGGTTACATTGGCTAAGTGTGTGTATATATACACTCGTTTATCTTTTTAAATAAAATTAAAGAAAGTTTTTAAATAAAAATTGTTTTATTTAAGAATTGCATAGTAATTATTTTTTTATTAAACAATATTTTATTGGAAGTATTTTATTATTTTATTTTTTTATTCATGTCTAGAAAAGCAATACAATGACAATATGTATATATCTCAGAAACTACTATAAAATATAATATTTTATTATAAATTTGCAAAAAAATATCTTACTATAATAAACTATATCTATTGTTTTAAAAAATATAACTGCTATTGAAAACATTTAAAAAAGAATGTCTTTCGTTTAAGTTATTAGATCTTTTACTTTACACATAAATTTTATTTATGTGTAATTTTAGAATTTAATTAAATTTTATTCACATTTTTTTTTATTTTCTTATTTAAAAAGATAATTGAGTTGTGAATACTTAAACCAAATACACATATTATGCTTATAGATATAATTTGTAAAATTCTTTAATATAAAATATATTGATATTAAGTACTTGTATATGATGATAATTGACTTTGTGAAAGATAAAATTACATATGGCATGTAAAATAGGGGCTTGTTGAACAACTAATTCGACGAAAATAGCAAAATCGTTAATATGATTTACGATGGTATATATCATTGATGTCTCCATGCAAATTGCCAGAATAATACACAAATTTTGATACAGTTTCATACAGGTGATTTTAAACTTTGTTGCGTCTTTTGGCATCGGCCAACTCCATGTTATCCATAAACTTAACTTCACGCCGAAAATAACTTTTTTGAAATTCAACTTATCCGATTTCTCTGGCATGACTATACATATATTATACGTAACGATGAGAATAATCTGAACAATGTTGTAAATACTGACTTTCTTACAATTCGATATATACAATGGAGAATGTGATAAATGAATATAAAACAAACGAAAGAGGGGAGAAATTACTATAAATGTATTATGGATATTCCCGTTTCATATAAAAGGAGTATACATTGATAAAATTATAGAGCACGATAAGAGAAGAGAATGCACCGTGCGTAAATTCAGTACGTAGAGATGTATAAATAAGCTGTTTTTGCATTATCTATATAATGTAAAAGAGAATGCTACTAGGTTTGGTAGGGCGTTTCTACTTTATAAATAGAAATAGCTTATTACATCTACACCTATTGATTTTAAATGCACGGTGCATTCTCTTTTCTTATCGTACCTTATAATTTTATCAATGTACCCTTTCTGTATGATACAAGAATATTTACAATGCATCTATAATAATTCCTCTCCACTCTCTTTACTTTATATTTATCGCACACTCTTCAAATTCATTGCATATCAAATCATAAACTTCATAATAATTTTATCGTCCTATGTGTAAAGAAAATACGTAGAAAGTTCATTATATGAAATGATATGTGGTAAGAAGTTGAAGAGTTCAAATTTCTATTCATTTAATTTTTATGTCATAATTTTTTTAAGAGATCGGAATTTTTTCCTTGAGGTTCTACAATATACAATAAGCGTACAGTAGCTATATAGAAACATATTTATCATACGGCGGGGTACAGAACATTTAGATTTTAGAAAAGATTTTATAATATTTAAAGATCGTAATCAGATATTGAAGACATTATAAACAAATTTTTATAAATTTAAATAATTTTGATAAATAAAACGGGTATGTTTAATGGTAAAAATGTTTATTTTGTTATTTTGGAGTGATTTCTGTATAATATGATATTCTGTATATCATATTAAGTATACTAGTATGAGTACTTTGTAATGTAAGAATATAAGATGCATTCTCGAGGACGAACTCATCCAATATATATAGTGGCTGTTTTTTAAGCAATCAAAAATTTGTTCCAAATTGTAAAGCAACATGACTATTTTGAGGTAAAAATTTGATTGGTTGTTTGTTTTGATCTATTATTCTATCACCATTATGCGCAATAATATACCTTATATTTTTGCATCATTCTAAGATGCTTTTTAATACGTATGTTCAAAAAGTTCTTAAACTTTGTTTTTATAATTTTTTAGATTCATTTACTTATTCGACTTTCTATTCTTCGAAGTACTCTCCTTTTTTGGTTGATATATGATATCATCAATTGTGAATTTGGCAACAATGAAGCAGCGAATCGGAGGTATCATTTAACAGAAATGCTGAAATGTCTGAAATTCACAGGAGAACTATAAACGATTTGAAACTATAACTTATGCGACTTTGAAAGATGCATATAGTTCTGCTTTTAGAAGTAAACAGGCATTGGGAGAGGTATATGTTCAAGAGAAGGAGAAGGAGAATATTTCGAAAGAAAAGAACTGAATAAATTGTAATTAAAAAAATATATTAAAAAATAAAAATAAAGTAAGAATCTTTTGAACAGAATACAACATCGATATATTATATTTACTATTTGTGTATATATTATATTAATCCTCGAATACTATTGAATGCTATATAGTATTGCTATCGATATAATATTTTTATTCAAGGAAATAAACTATTCTTAATTAATGTAATACAAGTTTTTCAAACATTTTACATTTTAATGATACAATATTTATAATCTAGACTTGATAAACACAAATAATATAATTACGAATCTAATTATTACCTTAAAAAGAAAAAAGAATAAATACATTTAAATTCAATCTTGAAGTGATATGCAGTATTAGTCCAATCCTTATTGTGTATGTCTTCTCATAACATTTGAATAAAATATATATAATAACAGTATAATAATAAACAAAAACTACTTAAATTGAAATCACTTATTACGCTTGTTGATGTAACATTGATTATTAGGGAATTTAAACTACAGGAAACAAAATTTTTGAAGAGTCTGCTCTAAATAAACATTAAAATCTATTCAAATAGAACCAGTTTAATAATTTTGTAATTTATAATAGTGCAAAGAATTTATTGTTATTATAAAAATATGCTACTTATCCAAATTCTTTCTCTTCAAACATCATTCGCATTGTAGTAAAGTAAGAGAATATGGTTGAAAGATACTGAAACATATGTTATATTATGGATGCATATATTATATTATGGATGCATTCATTTTTTGTAGCAAAAGTTACTATACGATTTCCGATATTCACTAGTGCTGAAACTATAGAGTACTATACGTACTATACATACTATAATAATACTATACGTACTATACTATAAGTTACGTTAGATACTAGAATATAAGTTTGCGTTATAGATTTTTAGCATTGGTAGTGAATATCGGAACGCATCTTATATGTGTAAATGTGTCTTAATTATAATAGCATATTTGTAAATTATTCTAAAAATTTGATATCTATTTATTTCTTATTTAGGGTGTGACTAAAAAGTATTTTAAGAGTATAAGTAGAATCCTACCGGAACTAGAGTTTTGCCGAAACTAAATCGAAATTCGGCTATATGTCAATTTCAATCGAAACCAAAACCAAAATTAAAAAATAGGAATCCTAAAGGTTATATATATATATATATATATATATATATATAGACACACACACACACACACACACACACACACACACACACACACACA
>Ga0157364_1005221_pt1 | contig 13177 bp, 8 predicted proteins | sample AttsexASBM2_FD_111476 | JGI IMG/M metagenome (GOLD analysis project Ga0157364, IMG submission 111476) | Fungus gardens microbial communities from leaf cutter ant in Ribeirão Preto, State of São Paulo, Brazil - Atta sexdens ASBM2 | ecosystem: Host-associated > Fungi > Mycelium > Unclassified ... | reverse complement strand
CACCTGTTTTTTTGTCAATCATGGTATCGATATTTCCATAACATCGTTAGTCGGTCTTATTGTTAGTACATCTTCCGATCACTCGGTCACGAGTTCAAGTACTCGCACAGCTGTTACTCTATATTGTAGAAAGTTCTACGTATACATGTGCGTATGTATCCTGTTCACTTACGATTAATCTCAATCTACAAGTACAATAACAAAGTCAGATTCGGCCAGCTTGTATTTGATAATAAACTTTTTAATCTATTGTTTTCTCAATATATATCATTTTAATTTGTGACAATTTGTTTCTATGCAGGAAGAACGATTTTGTTAAAATATTTAAAAATTTCAGTATACAGTATAGATACAGATTTGAAAATAACTTTATTGGACATTAAAATAATTATATAGGAAATTCAAATATGATGAACAATGTTGCAATAAGTTTAGAATTTAATATAATAAAACAACGTTCATTTTATGTAAGATTTGAAATACATTATGTTCTAACACGAATTACCGCGTATTATTGCTCTCAATTGCCCGTTATTAATTTATTTATTTATTAATTTCATAAGAGTTCAATTTTTGATTTTTTATTATTTAAATAAGTTTTGTCATTCAGCAATTAATTTCAGGGTCCTTCATAGTTACTTTTGATAGTCTAAGAAAATTATTTTAGATCTGTTTCTAAATTTTTAGATACTGCAGCGAAACTGTTCTTTTTATATAATATAAAAATATATATAATATAATCAATTGTATTGTATTCATCAGATCAATGTAACCACTTACGTGAAGAGTATATACCATCGATGATATATTGAAGAATCGTTTCATTTCAAATTTGAATATCCATCGCGTTAAAGATTCACATTTGTTTCTCCCTGCGAGTATCGCATTGTCTTCCTCTTTTCAGTACGAGCCCGCCTCTGTAACGAGTCTCGGATAATTACTCGGCTGCCCACGCAACACGCGTGGCGAGTCCTGAAAAAAATCGACGATATAGCGCCTCGCGAGACGACAATGATTATCTCGATAAATTTGCGCGGGCTTCCACGGCTTCGGCGTCGGCGTGTATGTGTGGATTGGAGAACGCCGTTAAAGAGAAATAAAGAAGTATTTCCATTCTTGCTAGAACGAGACATGTAAAATAGGCAAACATTTAGAGACACAAACAAGAGTTTGATGTCCGGAGAATGCGGAATTGAAATAAATTATCCTGATTATGCAGAATTAGAAGATATAATAAATTATTCGGGATACGATACTATTAATAATTGATTAATAAAAAAAGCTAAATAGACATTATTTTTACATTGAATAATTGATGTAGTTGAAATTGAATATTGTCTACTTCAATATTAGTAACAAATTAATTGCTTACGTGAATAAATCTTAATTTACATTTGCGAGATGTTCAATGTAAGATTGATTAAAGAAATCTGTCATTAAAATGAAGACTTCGAGCTGGTAGAAGAGGCAATAAAATTTAATATAGTCAGAAACAAATAGGAAAATGTTAGACGAACATCTTGAGAATGTAGCCGAGAGACGCAATGATAAAAATATCATAGCGAGACAAGTACATACATCAAGTAAAGCGATGTTACAGCGAGAAACACCGCGGGGGTCGCGACATTTGGCCAGGTCCGGCCGCGATAATGGAAACGCTTCTTGAAGAGTGTGGTCGACGGAGGTAAGGAACGGCGGAGAGGGAGAGCTAGAGAGGCCGAGTGAAGATAGGTAGGTGCAGGCGGAGGAGCGCATGCAGATGAATAGCTCGAAGAAACCGTGAGAGAGTCTACGTGATTGCCCTATATATCGGGAGCAGGAGAATCGCCAGGAGAGGAGCGACGCTCGGCTCACTCACGTTTCTCATGTGTGCACTGTGTGTCGCTTCATCTTCTAAAACTCGAACTCGGTTGGTCGGTTGGTCGGTCGGTCGGTCGACAGAACGGATGGTCTCTGCTCGACTTCTCGCCTGCGGCGAAGAAGCTTCGGATTGCTCGCTGCTGCGGCCAGAAGCATGTATAAGAGAGTTGAAGCTAGAGATGAACCGGAAGCCTAGTCGTGCTTAGGGATGCTGAAGATACCAAGTCGAGATATCAATTTACAAAATTGGTATCGGTACTTTCGCTCGATCAATTTTGCCCAATGCGGCGTATTAGTGTCTATCATACGTCGCGCTTTCGCTGAGAAAAATTTATGAACATTTTAGAAATAGTAATTAAAATAAAAGGATTAATTATTCAAAGAATAAAATTAATCCTTCCTCTATAATCATATTTTTACTCCCTCCATCTGCAATTCTCTTTTTGGCTAATCTAAATTTTTTTTACTATTCGAGGCTATCAAAAAATGTAGAAAAATTCGAGATTACTTTTCTCTTATACTATCAAATAATTTTTAACTGTTAAAATCTTTATTTAATTTTCTCTCATTTATTTTAGAAGAAATTAAAAATTTTGCTTTTACTAAAAGATCCAGATTGCAGGGTTAAATAAAAATCAAAATTATATTATCACGTTCATGTCATCCTTCAACTTATAAAAATCTTACATTACTTCGTCTTCGAAAATATTGACTTTTGTAGCAACCTTCTTTTACTAATAGATATTAGCACAGATATAATCTCTCTCTCTCATTCAATATTGATACTTGTAGAGAGGATAAATACTTTGACCCAATATAATGGATCTACTGGTTGAGCTGGTAATGCACGGTAGCCGCCAATGAACTTTTAGCTTCTGACGCGCTGGATTTTACCAGCTAGCCGACGTCCATAGTTGGTCCCGGTGCTCACCTTTGACTCCGTGACACGATCGTAGAGGAATTAAGGACAATTTCCAGGAGAGCCTGATTTATGCCGCTTCTATGGAAGTCGTTGTCTGTTCGCTAGATATGACGGTTTATGATGCGTCTACGTTGAGGGAAGCATTCGACGTGACCGGTTACCACATTACCGATTATACTTTGTAATTCAACGTTCGTAGACAGTCGGAGTTATACATCGTAATTTATAGCTCGCGTTGATTGCTCGCACGCGCGCTACTGTATAGTTCATTGATCGTGAAGACTAGAGACTGCAAGATGCCATCCTAGATTCGTCAAACATTGGACGTGTCCATCTTCAGCTTCCAGTCAATGAAAAATAATCCACAGAATATTTACAAATATTAATTATCGATTTTGTTGTGTTACGTTGTTATAGGAAGTAAGTAAACAGGTCAACTAGCATAATTTGTATTCGATTTTAAAACATTCATTCTCATTTTATTATTTGTATTTTTCGTTCGTATTGATTTTTGCAAATGCTTGTAAGTTATAGCTATTTCAAGAAAATAATACTGAAATTGATAAATAGGATAACAAATTAGATCTTTTGCTTTTACATAAATAATTTGTACCTTGATCATTTATTTACCAAATCAGTTTTATTTTTTCGTATCATTTTGGGAAAAAAAATTCTAAATGGTCATGTTGAGAAACTGAGGCTAAAAATTCATGATAAGAAAACTAACGATAAATATTGAACATCAGTGATGATTCTCTGTATTATTATAGAGATGACAATCATCGATTTAAAACGCATCAAGCGTACAATGAAATGATAGAAAAAGACGATCATTAATTTTCTTTTGTACATCAATTAGAAAAGTGCATTATAACTTTCCAAAGTATTTAAACACGCGATATAATTATATTATATTATTCGCAAATTACGAAAGATAGGTCTCAAAAATGTGCGATAACGATCGAATTAATGAGGGAAGGGGGAGGACAGGTAGCTAAAAGCAGTCGATGTCCTTTGAAACTAGAACTCGGTCGACCCATCGAGCACGCCGAGTCAAAGTGTTCACCGCTGCTCTCCAGGATACATAGAAACGAGAGACGCGGGGAAAAAAGCGGGAGTGTAAGACGGAAGATGCAGAAGAACAAAGGAACGAGAGAAGAAGAAAACGATGAAGGGATGGAAGGAGTATAGAAACAACCAGATGCTTGGTCGTGTCGGCTAACCGTACCGATGAACTTTCGGCTCCCGGCGGAGCGCAATGAGTAAGTGACCGCCGTCCATCTACCATGTTGCATGCGCGCGCGCGCGCGCGCGCAAATAGATGCAACTACGACTATCGTAGTCACCAGGCACTATCACGCGCACGAGCGGCCACCTACGACATGGGCTAGCTAAACCTTCACCGTAGGTGCACGGAGAGGTCGTGCCGAAGGTGGCCCGGCGTTGAAGATCGTGCGAATGCGGCCTAGGCGGCGTAGAGGCCTGCGGAACGGTGAAAAGAGAAATAGGAGAGAAGACGGGGGGGGGGGATCTTTTATAGACGTCGTTTGTAGGACTCGATATATCGGACGCGATGCTGATCGCGCGCATCACCGATCGAGGTTCTCTATTCGTTTCCTTGGGATTGAAATCGTTTTGCAAACCTGTACTTGCGTTGAGAACAGAGATATTAGGTATTAGGAAGGAAATATCATAAATAAGAATCCTTAAAAAAAAAGAAAAATAATTTAACAATCGATTCTTGCACAATTTGAAGTAGATCTTTTCTTAACAGATAGCTAAAGGCACTGGCAGTCTTTTATTTATTTAGAAATCTAGGGAGTCCCGCAAATTAAATTCCACAAACTCAAATAGAAGAAAAATAACATTTTTACGTAACTTCAAGCGAACTTTAGTTATTTGGACACTAATACAATTTAATTCGTACATGTTTGCCCTAATGTAGTTAGGATACCATTTTATTGTGGAATTGTTGAACGATGGTTTGCTTTCCGCGATAAATAACTTCGGGGAGAAAAGATTATAATAAAAAAATAATTGTCTCGCCGTAGGTCATTTAATCTATTAAAAGTTTCCTCATAATTTAAAACTCTGCTGTTTTATTATGGAGTGTTGTGGTCGGTCGGGAGCGGAGAAGTCAGTGAGAAAGACTAAAGAAAAAGCGAAATTCGTTGCAACGCAAATAGTTTCATCTCATCTGTTTGCTTTCGTCGATGTTATTCCGGTAGCAGCCCCAAGAAAGGCGACTAACACATAAAGCCAAAACGTGAGAGAAAAAGAGAGTAACGGAGGGGGGTTGGTTAGCGTGGCCGATCGATCAGCATTGGCGGTTTTTGCGCTACCCATATGTCATAGTTGGCCCGGTCGAGAACATGCCGTGGCATAGAGAGCCCAGCTTGGGCTCTCTGTCCATTCATGATATGTAGCAGAAAATTCGGTGGGTGGCCGACACGAGATCGGCGATGCTATAATCGCGGGCATCGTGCCGCATCGCGCACATCACTTCTTTGCCCTTCTCGTTTTACTCTTCGACTCTTCGACGAATAGCACTTTCGCCGATCCTTTCTCCGAAATTATTCGTTCAACGCGGATGCATCTATTCGATTGTAACGGTTTATTGGAGGGAAATCGGCTTAACGTGTAAGCGTCCTGCCCGGGAAAATGTTTTTTTTTAACATAATTGAACTTTTTGTAATATTAAATATTTCTGCAAACATTTTTTATTCTTGTAAACAACGATTTCTTTACTGAAAAAAGAGTCTGGCTATCAGATGTCGAGTGAATTTCAATCAAATATAACTCAAAATAATTTTACTTTTCTAAATATTCAGAAAGTATTACCAAACATTATATATATATAAAACCGTTTGGTAACAATTATTAAACGTTTAGAAAAATAAACTTATTTTTGGTTATATATTGCATAATAGAATATTTGATTGAAATTATTTCAACATTTGGTAGCTATTATTAGATATTTTCTCAGTGTTGTTATCTAGAAATCGATCAAGTACATCAATGAATTAGTTATAAATAAATCGATTAATCCTAATATAAAATTTAAATAAGCCGATTTTTTACATCACGTGTCTGCGTGGAGTATATTACAATGATACGCATCTTCCTCGATCTCTTCGTCATCCCGATCTCGCGATTGTACTCGGTAATCATCAGCGACGCGCGCGATCCGCGAATCATTCTGCCCGCGAAGCTAATACATAAAAGCAACGAGGTCATCGGACACAATCTCGAATTCGGCATCAGGACAATGGCTAGAGAGTCATGATGGGGATACGGGGAGGAAGTAGGAGACGATGATGATGAAGGAGGACGTCGAGGTAGAAAGAAAAAAAAAGAAAGAAAAGAGAACGGAGCAACAGAAGAGGGAGGAGAAGGGGCGAGGTGGTACGTGGGTGCAGCGGTGCTAGAAAGTGTCCCAGACCGAGAAGAGAAAAAAGAGTCCGGGTCAGTTTGAATAATTTTGACCACACCTCTCGTCAAAGCGATACACGAGCGTATGAATACATACATTTAAATGCGCCCCGTTGCCCGGGGAAGTATTGTCCGAATTTTTAAGCGGCTTCGCGCGCGAGGAGAGCCGTCGACATCGTCGTCGCGTTCACAGCGGAGCTCCACGTCCCCGGGTGACCGATATTTCTTGAGTTCTCGTCGCAAAACCACCTGACTGTCTCCACAATTTTTTCCTTCTTCCTATCCTTTTGCTTCTCACTTCGCCGTCCTCCGTCTTACCTGTTTCCCGAAACATGTAAATTTATGCACCGCGGGGAGGGAAAAAGCCGGAAAGAAGATGCCGTCTCATCGTCGAAACCGGAAAACTCGTCACTCGATCTCCAGGGTATGAGCGCAAGGTTTTTCATTAAGCTTGAGGAAGACATTGAGGAAAACGTTAGCCGAATGAGAAATCGCGTTCTTGACGTAACAGGTGCATTCTTTTTAATCGCACTTTCCTACGTCATTTACGAACGAAGCGATTATATGTATATACTTGCTTAGGGAAAGAAAGATAAAGGACGTAATATTATGGGAAAAACAGATCTATTATATCAATGATATAAAAATAATAGTAATAGACACGAAACATTAACAATAGCATATCAAGTAAAGAATCCATCCGCGTAATATCATAAACAGCTTATAATGAAGATATATCATAAACTATTTTTTATGATAGCACGACATTTACGAGCGACGAAATATTTTTACGGCTACCTGTATGTTGAATTTGAATACTCTCTTGAATACTCTCTTCAGATATACTCGTAACTAAATAAAAGACTACATCGACAAATTTTTATGCCCATCTGATACAATCGAAGAATTATGATGTCATTTGTTCCTATATTGTACCGTTAAGAACAGACTCGCGATTAGCCTTCTTTTGCAATTTGAATATAGATTCGCAGGAAGAGACGAGAGAATGAGAGAGAAAAACTAGATAAAAAGAGAAGGGAAGAGAAATCGAGAGGAGCCACATGATGTCTCGATACTTATACGATGCTTATATAGGTATATACTCAGAAGATCAATCGTGAAAGATCATCGTGTATAGAATAGAATGTCCCACCGAGGATGTTAATCGACTTACATAGGTTAATAATAATACTAATTAAATTAGGTGAGGCATTAGTAGCTCGACATAGTATATAAAATCCATCGAACGCTGATATGCAAACACCGTGTCAGAATTAGAGATCTAAAGATACCAATAATTCAAATATGGATATCATTCAAATGATTAAAATAAATTATAGGAATATAGAAAATTGGGTTATGTCAAACATTTAAAAATACATGTTATAGGTATTCGGATTATTCGATTGTTTGTACTAAAATTGTGTTACTATGCGAATTAGACAAATATTCATTTTACATTAGTTTATTATAATTTGAATTGTATTTAGAATTTTTGTTTTATCTAGATTTATGTATTAATTATAACAGCAATTTATCGTAAGATTAATTCAGTAATAATTTAAAATATTCGAATATGTAGAAAATATAAATACTTACAGTGTTAATCGATATACAGTCTTAATATAGTTACAATTAAATGATATAGGAACGGTTTTCTTATCACGGTATAACATGAGTGTCATTTCTGGCACTTTTTTACCTATGCATTTCAGATTGTAAATTGGCGGAAGGTATCTCCATAGACACGTAGGCGAACATTACACGAGAAATCGATTCGTGTATCCAATAGAGGAGAAACTACGATTACATGAAAAATATATGGGAATTCTCGAATAGATTCGAAACACGTAAAAAGATATGGCGTTAACATAATTGCTGACGTGACAAGAAATCGATCGGTCTGTCTATCATATTTAATAAAGAAATTGTCTTTTGGATATCGACTTCGGAGCATTCATTTTGAGTTATTAATTATTGAAATTTTACTCTTCTTTCAGCATGTTAATTTTATGTTATATATTTAGACATTTAGAATTTAAGATTGTATTACGAGAACATATAATATTGAAAGTTTCAGCGTTTTTAAATCAAATTTTCTGTATATAAAGAAAGATTCCTTAAGAAAATGACAAATAAAACAATATGATAATACAATTAACTATTCCAGCGAATAATAATATCTTTCAAAAAACAATTGACGTTGAAGATCATTTTAATCGTCGTTATCATAAACCTCGCGTATAGTGTGACGGTTTAGCATTTCTGAAGACTTATTCTGAAGACGTACCGTAAGTACATTCCGATTGATGGGTGTGAATCTATGGCACATAAGTATGGTCACTGATGCATTAAAGTTCGCCCGTTACATCTGCTCGAGATGAACAATAAGAAAGAAGAGGAAACATTTCTTGCATTCTAAGAAAATATTTAACAAAAGTAAAAACACAAAATATTGTAAATAAATACAAAGTATTTATAAACAAATACTTTGTATTTATTTATTTAACGCCTTTTATTTTTGTTGAATGTTTTAAGTATCAACTAGTAACACAAATGCTAAAAAAACTAAAATAAAATGAAAACATAAAATGAAACTGTGAATAACTTAGGCAAGAAATATGTAGAAAAAAAAACTTGTATGTTTAAAATTGATATTCAAAATTATTGAAGCACTATTAAAATAGAATTAAATTTAAAACGAAAATATATCTCAGAATAAAAAAAACAGATCGCTTTATATAGAATTAATTGAAAGGTTACGATACACCGGATGGAATAAAAAGCGAATAGTACGCTCGTGTTTTTCCACAATAACAAAAGAATTCTTGTAAAGGACATGATTTATTGACAATAATAAGACAAATTTGTCGGGCGCGTGGCTCGAGTGAGACGACACCAGTTCTATTTGTGCGCGGATTCATAGCGTCAATCGAGGAAAAAAACGCTATTAACATAAACAAATTTCTACTTTGACGCGTTATCAACACGTACAGTTCCGACTGTTTCGCAATTGCCATGTAATTTCTCATGTCTTTGTTTTCAGCAATGTAACACATCATAGTATGATGTGTTAAAATCTCAAAAAACTCGAAAAACAATTAGATAAATTCTGAAAACAGAAACATATTCTTATAAAAGTTGCTAATTACTTTTTCTTAATCGCATAATACTTCCTCATTTAATCAGGTGAAAGAATAATTAAACGAATAATTGCATAAAAATACAATAAATAATATTATGTTATGAAAGTTATATAAAAGTAAATTTTATGGAAAATAAAAATAAAATAATATAAAAATACCTAATTTAATCTACATAATTAAGTTTCTTTGAAATGTCTTCGTTTTGTTATTCAAAAATTTTGAAAAGTATTGTATCAGATCTTTTTATTCAAATGACTCGCTTCCTCACGATTACTCATTCCGATTACGACATATAACGTAGTCGGAAAAAATTGAATCCAAATTGTTTTATTCATATGAAAGATGTATCTACTTTTCTCGGCCTTTAAAAAGTATGAAGAAAATGAAATGATTGAACTTTCGCGATTAACTTATTTCAAATCTGAATTTCTACAGATTTGTTGAGAGACATATATCGAGTACTTTTCCTCCATACATACTGCGATATTTTCGATATGACGACTTTACTGTCATAAAAAAAGAGCAAGCCGTTCAAATGAAATATATAAATATCCAAATCTTGAATAACAAAACGGACTCTTGAAAAATATATTTAAAATTTAGCCTGTGTAATCTTTAAATTCCAAATTACGAAATTTGACAGGTTAATAACAGTAATTTGATTTAGAATATTATCCAACGAGATTATTTTATTTATCTAATCGTGTTATTATTGTTGAGAGTAGACTGATGAAAAAATAAAAATATTAAAGCACATACCAATATTCTAATCGCTATGTTACTTGTATCATCCAAATCACATACTGGAAGCACTTACCTGAAACAAAAATTTATATTTATTAATTAAAGCAAAGTATAAAATATAGCGGATTAGACTTGATAAAATGCGATGTAATATTTTATATAAAACTTATATAAAACTTAAAATATTTCTCTAATAAACAAATAAAAGGAGGATAGATTATTTTCTATAATTGAGTCGTCTCAAAATTCAGAGTTCTGTGGATATTTAGAAGAGCAGAGAGGCTAGCAATAGAGTACTATACGCAATTCCTTGCGGCGCTCGATTTGACGACGGTATTTTCGGTCCGATTGTTATTTTGACTTTTACGGCCGCAGGCACTGGAGAACATTATCGGTGACATTTGTCCGCGCCGGACAAAACATGTTCCGGTCCGGTAGGATGACCCTAACGCCGCGCCTTTTGTCGAGCGAAAGGCACCCAGCCGACCCGGCGTGTCTTTGTCATTATATAACGCCATTGTGGCCGCACTTGCCCGGCGTGGAAGTCGACTATGCCTTTGCATATTATTAAAATGACGATGATTGTCATTTTTGTCCCCTCGCCCCCTCATCCCCTCCACTCCTCAAGAGTGTCCTCCCTTCACCGTCTTCTCCTCACCTACTCAGACATCGTGTGCCCGGCCACCAATACAGACACACAACCTACGTCCATGGGCCCTGTGAGAGAAAGAAAAAGACATTTTTCTTTCTCTGTCTTTCTTTCGTCCAGGGACAGAGAGAAACACGCGGAGAGACAGGGAAGACTCAGAAATTCCTTCTCGTCCCGTTTACTCTCTTCTTTCTCTTAGTCCCGCTCATCGTCGCGAGAGTCTCAGCTTACTCCTACGTCCCTCTCGGAGTGTCACTCTCCCTCATACCGCCTCTCACTCGCTCATTCTTTCCTTGTCTGTCCAACAATTCCACTCTATCCATCCAAAGGTTTCGCGCCGCTGTGTATCTTTGTCGTGCCGTGTCTTTCAGCGCGTGCAGAGGAAGGCTCATCGTCGCGCGCCTCTGTTGGCCGACCGCGGACCGCGTACCTGTGTACGCCGTATACAAGCGTCGACAATAATCGTAACTTTCGTTGGCGATGATGCGCGAAACGATCGCGGCCGTTACGGCGAGCGGGACGAATCGACCGCGGGCGTTCGCCAACTTGGCGAATTATGTTCATTCAATTTCTCAAAGTTTATGTACTTGCATGACTATAGATTTACCGAAAAATTCAATAAACACATCATAAATTTAGTTCAGAATGAAATATACCGGGTTTAATTTAAAATGAATTTTATAGGACATATAAATAAAAATTACGAAAGGGAGAAGGAATTTATCAGATATAAGACGTCAATAAAAAAATATTAAAAATTATTAAACGCCATTAAAGAACACTGTGACACAGTTACAGTCTCTAAATAAATGTAATCTTGAGTTAATTACTAGTACTAGTAAAGAATAATGAGATACTGATTTGCACTTTGAATATGAAAATGTAAGAATTATTTTCGAGCAGTCGTTCGGTTGAAAAAAGGCAAACGAGTGACATACTCTTGATAAAAGGAACATTTGTCGAATGTAAATACAATGTCCTTATAGCCAGCTCGATGATTCGTCGCCCGAATGGCCGACGGAAATTCATTGATAGCGACCGGGACGTCATGACGCAACTCCATGATTCTTTCGACGTGGACGTCCTCCATCGGTTCCTCGGTAAATTCGATACACCTGTGTGCCAATTGTTTTGACATGTGTCCCCATTGTACGGCCTCTCCAGACGCGCAGACACATATTCACGCACGAGGACCCATTCGACCTCTTCGCGCGTCACAACGCGGACTATGCGGGTCGTACAGTCCGCGATCGAAAAAAAAAAAAGAAAAAGCGACAATGAACGAAAAAGGGAGAGAGAAAGGGACGAAAATATAGACCCTCTTCGATCGCTATCGTTGTAAAAAAAAAGAAAAATGAAAGAGAAGAAAGAATTGAAACGGGTTCGAAAACTGGGAGAGTCAAAACCACTGGTGACGGGCGATTCAATTTTCTGATTAAACGGCGTGTTATAACGGTGCCGAAATTCACGACCTTGCTTGGGCGACGATTTGGCAATTCTCTGTCCGACGCATCGGTCGGCGTGTGTCGTAAATGCTGCACGCAAGCCGCAAGTCGTTCCTTTCGCATCCCCGTGTGCGACCGCGAGAGAAGGCGCGCGCGATCTTTTTGGGCGCGTCCACGACGACGTTGCGAAGACAGGATATAGGTTGTACGAGCACGGCGGAGAAAGTTATGGCTTTTCTATTGTCTCGCGCGGGTGCTTCGACCTGGCCGACGGTCGCTGTTGAATTAAGCGCCGCGACGAGAATATGTCCCGTCTTATTTGAGCGAGATATGTAATGACACTCCGATGTTAAAAGATCGTTGAAAAACTGCTCAACCTTCATTCGAACGTAATTAGGTTTCTGAAAAAAAATTAAAGAGTTTTAAAACCTGGTTTTTGTAATTAAACTTCTATCAATTTTTTGCTTCTTTTGGAAATTTTATATATATAAAATTTACTTTTGATAATTTACTTTTGATAATAAAATCAATTAATCGCAGTTTTATTTAATTTCAGGAACGCAAATAATTTGCTGTTTACAATTCTTTTAATTTTTAAGAACGCTTATAATTATGCACGCACCTGAGATTTCATCGATTACTAGGACATTTTTAAATGGTTATTATATTATAACGTAGATCCTCCGTTCTCTCGACCGGCATTCTCCTTTTTTTGCTGCCACGACTGTACAGGTGGTCAGTTGCCCCGTCGAAGCCCGCATTGTATGGGACAGGTGAGGGCCAATGAGATAAATTCGATCTGACCCTCATGACCGGAGGGTACATTAAAACGCGTAATTATGCAAATCTCCAACAAAGTCTCCAGCGGAAAGAAGGTCGCACGTATCTTTGCTGTTACGCGGAATTGCTTTGCCATAGATATCTTGAATCAAAGAAATTTTTATATAAAACGAAAATGCAATGATTTCCTTAACATGTT
>Ga0157364_1005220_pt1 | contig 13178 bp, 6 predicted proteins | sample AttsexASBM2_FD_111476 | JGI IMG/M metagenome (GOLD analysis project Ga0157364, IMG submission 111476) | Fungus gardens microbial communities from leaf cutter ant in Ribeirão Preto, State of São Paulo, Brazil - Atta sexdens ASBM2 | ecosystem: Host-associated > Fungi > Mycelium > Unclassified ... | reverse complement strand
TACCATAATAATATATTATATATATATATATATATATATATATATATATATATATATATATAATATATATATATGCATGTATTTGGCTATTATTTTTATTAACATACTATATATAATAAAATATATATATTAATAAAAATAATATACATAATATACATAATAAATAATTTTATATTGTTATTATAATATATATAAAAAAATTTACTTACATGAACTTGTAAAACTAAATATTATATATGTATGTATAATATTTATATGTTTAGATATTAAATTTTCTTACAAATTGATATTGAGATACATTTCTTTTGCATTATATTTTAATAAAAATGAGAGCTTTTTCATAGAATATATTTAATATTACATACATGTTACGCTATCGAGACTTATAATTTTGTAAGTTGCCGTTGATTGATGTTTCGATTTAAGACTTTAAAGCCACACGTCAAGATGTTGGGAATAATTTATCATTCCTTTCGTTTTTTTTTGTCTGCCTCTTGGGAACTCGTGGGATTGTTCACATTGTATATATGCCGCATTTCAAATGCTTCTGAAAGTGCGACGTATACATGGTTGGATTGCAGAAACTGCAAACGACTGGTGAACACGACGCGTAGGTAAATCTGGTTGCTCGAAAGAGAAAATATGTGTGACGGCATTATATACGTCGCGAACGTCGCGTCGTTGCAATGAAAGGAACGGATTTTAATTAAAATAGCGAGTATATGAGAGAAAGGGCGAGGATGTAATGGAATTTTCACGAAATCTTACACTACATTAATTCTATTTGTTCCAATGTAATTCTCAATGTAACAAATTTTGTTAAATTTTTTTTCGATTTGTTAAAATTAAAATAACGGCGACATTGATTTTTATCAGAAAAGAGGAAATTTGATAATTTCCGAATACAATCTTTTAAATTGGAAACCAGATATCTACATTACTTTTTTAATTTTAATTATAGTACATAATTTTTTTGTCTTTACGAATTTAAAATCGTCAAGCGATATAATTTTTAATGAAAAATACTAAATTGTCATAAAAATTATTTGAAATATGTCACAAATATTTCTCTTGAAGGTATCATCCAGACATTTTATGATGGCAAACATACTAGTAGGAAAAGAATAAATTTTACATACGAAGATATATTCAAAAATATAGTAACGTGATATTATGTTGCTTGTTCAATCATAACGTATATTTTGCGTGGGTATATGCAAGTGTGCAACGTAAAATAATACATGCGGTAATGGAAACTGTGTAATTTAACACCATAAATTATTAGGTGCCATGAAGCTCCGGTTTAAAGATGATCGACCACATAGGAGGCTGTTCGTATGTGCTTCTAATTGCGTCGGAATAACGATTACTATACCTATTTTATCTTGCTTTACGAAAACGTTGTGGGGAAATAGATTACGTTGCGTATTGTTTATTTATTTATAGGGGATACCAAGACTAAGCAACTCAGATTTGATCAACGTAAGTGACAGATCGCCCTTCTTACTTAGGACTATAAGATCCTTGAGGAAAGCTTTTAGGATACGCACCCTTAGGGTGAGCGTATATTATGTTCTCTCTCTCGTAACCTTATTTCTACAGGATAAATATTTTATCCATGATGTGGTTATCGTTATATGATATTTTATATTTTGGCGTCTTACGACTTCTTGCATTTTCGCTTTTCCGTGCGTTTACGTCTATTATTGGAAAATGTTAAAGCTAAACTATATTGTATTGACAACGCGCGTCGGACGACCGACATCAGATAGACGAGATACCCCGTTCAAATGTCAAATAAACGTCATCAGACCGTGTGATAACTTGTTCAAAACGTCAGTTGAAGAGCATTGAGTTGCGAGATAACTTATTTATGAGTGCGAAAGGGGTTCGGTAACTCGTTGATACCCGCTCGTTTCTTAATACAATAACAAAACAATTGTTGTGTAAAAAGAATTACACATGAATGCCAATGAAATCGGAATAAGATTATGAAAAAAAGGTAGTCTACATGTTTAGAATTTTTACAGATGTATGAGCCATGTTGTGAAGTATTACTAAATTAATTGTATTAATTACATATATTTTATATAATCGTTAATAATTACACATAGACAAATAAATATATAAAATTGATTTTTGTCCCTTTTAACTAAATTTTACAGTGTAACTGATATTTAGAGAGAAACTGTTACGACACGATCATGCATTACACGAGGATATTAATCGAAAATGCAATTAAGTAAATTGTTGTTTATTGCACATAGTCTGCAATTATTTGGCAGCTAACTAATACATTTGTACTGTATTATAAGTTATCATCGGTCAATGATTAATTAGAGTAACAGTTGCAATTAGTTAACTACGATGTGGCTTTACATCCGATTTTGTATTAACGAATATCAACATTAACCCAATTTTGCTGGCCTGTCTGCATAACGTGATAATCTAGCAGCTATTGAATCTAAGAAAATTGTTAGCTGACTTTAGTTAATTTCGACTATAGACGCAACTTCCTGGCTTTAGCTCTCACTCAGTTCGTAAGACCAAAGCGAATTATAAAAACGATGTTTTCACGTCGCATGCTCTTGGGAGAGAAGAAAACTTTAATAACATCGAAGCAAGAAATAGAGGAAAATCAATCTCGACTGTTAATGCTATTTTTGAAAATAATCTTTTAAATTGAAAACATATATTAAATATAACATATATTAAATATAAAAAATATTGAAAAAATTATTACGTTAATACATAATTTATACCTTTTCTTTAGGAATTCAAAATTATATTATCTTTTTATTTTATTTACAATTTTTACTAGCCTTATTTGCTTCACATAATGCTTAAATTTATATTCGAAACGCATATTCGAAAACTTAATAGGGACATTAAAGAAACAGCCACTATTTCGCTTTTCTCGGTTCATTTAGTTATATGGGAATATTTGCTTCGATTGGCGATTTATAGCAAGAAGTAATTTACGGATTTCAGATTTACGGATACAGATTTACGAACATATCGCTATATATATTTACTTCGTCTCGAGTTTTAAACGTGATCGTCGAATTGATCTTAGAGCTTTTTCCTATTTCTTTCTACACTATATATATTTGTCGTAAAATTAGTGACATTTTGTTTTTGTCGTTCATAGATCGATCGATCACACAAAGAATAAAATTTTATTATTATCTCAGCGAATACTCTGCAAACTCAATAAAAAAATCATACCTGTCGAAACCTAACTTTACAATTCAGACGGTGTAAAGTGAAAATTCATTTATTATTCAGCAATTTGTATTTTATGTAGTAAAATATGTTTTTGCTTTTATAATTTGAAACTTTTCATCGATTCGTCGTATACTTGACATGTTAATAAATTTGTCAAAATTGAAATGGAAATTACTATGTGTTTGCTGCCAATTTAAGATTAGTTATTAAATAACTAAATATTTTTTATCTGAAATAGTTGAGAAAATTAAGAAATATTTAAAATTATGAAGGAAATTTTTTAGTATATCAGTTATATATAAAATTATTTAAAATTTTTTAGTGTTTGAAAAAGTTTAAAATAATTTTATATATAATTTATAGATAAACTATTATTATATATGATTCAAAAAAAAGTTGGAAATCCCACAGTATGACATTTTCAATGTCTGCACTCTATATAAAATCTGAAAACAAATTCCATTATAAATGTTATACATTTGGTTTACCTTCTATTTATTTTAGTTGGTTTTAAATTCATCTCATCAACTCATATACGCTTTTATATTTTGCTATTTGTATGAAGAAAATCTACCACGGTAATGTCGCCAATCTCATCATATATTAACGACTTTGGTATGTCCCAGATAGGGATGGGGAGATTAAAAATTTTCATCTAGCCACATTTCTCGAATGAATTCCTTCATGTCCGTGATATGAGTGATATGAGTTGCACGTGGGCTAAGAGTTCTTTCTCGACCTTAGAATTTACATTTCGATCCGTACTAATGGATATTTGTGGAAATGTATACGCGAATATTCCTCTATACGTATTTTATCTAGAATTTATTGACAATTTATACTTCTTGTTTCACTAAATTTTTTATAAAATTTTATTAATATTATATATCGTTATTTATATTTAATATTTATTAATATTATATATATCGTTTATAATAGGATTGCAAATATGGTCGGCATTTGTTAATATTCGAACATCTGAATAATTCATTTCGTATTATTTCATTATTCGCGTTTGATATATATCTGAACTAGCCGGAGGATAGAAATCTTATTGTAATATTCGATTCTCGGATATGCGAATTGTTTATTCAGATTCGAACTCTTGCTACTATATATAAGAAATAAAAACAGGAAATAAATTGTTAAGCTACAATTTATTATTAGCTATTTCTTTTTCTAATTTTGAAAGAATGTCTTTTATACATGTAAAGATTTTCCACAAATGAGAAATATCACAACATTCAAAGAACTTAAGCATATAAACCAATTGAAATTTCTGTATCATTATTGAGACATATTCAATTAGGTTTGTTTTTTTATTTCTAAAGATTTCTCTAAATTTTCAACATACGTACCGCATTTCATTATGTAACTACAAGGAATGTATGAAATATAAAACGATATTTTGTACACTTCTAATAGATATATATTATTATGTTTGTCCATATATAATTATACGAATATAAAACACTTAATAGAATATTTGTATATAATTTCAATCAACTTTGTCATATTATTTTACAATTAATTTCCATTCAATTTTTTATAATTCGAATCCGAATACGCGGACTCAACTCTTTCAATATTCGGATTATCTGAATAGTTTAAATAAACAGACAATTCGGATTCTATATCGTTTAAATATTTTAGTCTTGATTCATGCCACCGCTCGTCCTATATCAAACTTTAATTTCCAAAATTATTGAAATTATCATAATTTCGAATTTAACCTTTAATATCCATGATAGATGCGCAATGGGATGTTCCATATATTCTTATTTTAACACGTGACTATGCTTCGTATGTCCCGGGGTCACGCGATCACTCAACCATACAGTAAATAGATAAACTAGTAATAAGCGAAGTGGCCGCGGGCTTATATATATCAGAAACTATCGGACTCGTGTGTATTGCGTGTTAGATTATCTATGATACGGCAATCCCAGCAAATATGGTATCTTGGTGACGCATCGCAAAAACGGTGCAAATTTCCGAAGGTTTCTCGATGGGGGCTCCTACGGGATTTCCTGCGCGCTCCCTTATCTCTGGAAAAACGAGATGAGACGGATAAGCGTTCCATCAATGTCCATCTTCGATTGGAAGTTTACGGAAGTTACCGGGTATATTTCTCCGACCAGCTTCTTCCGTTTTGCCGCATCCATTCCTCATAAGGGTATAATGGCATCTCTCTGCGGTTGGCGTCGATAATCGCTGATATTCCTGGAAGCATGATCAGAATCGTTGTATTTTATTTGGAAAGGATCGCGGTAGGTGACTGTGATACGACTGCTAATGTATTCGTTCGCATACATATTCGCTTCCGATAGGAGGCGGCTATATGTTTCGTGATTATATTACGACAAATCCCTTATCGCGGTAAAACGAGCGCGCAAAAAAGCTGTGCAAAATAGCGAAGAAATCTTGCTGGAAAATTGTAATTGGCATATCGATAAAGCTCTCTGCGCAGATATTCGTTTACTGCACAGCCATTAGATGAATGCAAAAGAATCAAAGATCAAATCAAAGGATTTATGTTTTTTATCCGTCTAGCTTGGTATTAAATAAAGCTAAAAACTAAAATTTTTTTGAGAAAGAGAACGAAAAATTTCTCTTTGGATGTAAAAGTATATTGAAATTCATAATAACAATTCTATTTTAATGTGTTACAATTTTGTAATCAACTTTATTTGACAATATGATACATCTTTTTTATCAATCTAATTGTGTGTCACAAATAATTTGAAAAAAAAAACATTATAAGAAATAGTGAAAAAGATTATGTGAAAATTATATAATGTGTAAAAAATTATATAATCAAACAATTGAGATTCCTTATAATTAAAATTCAAACAAAGGAGAAAGACTGATAGGAATTAACGCTAGCATGCGCTTGAATTTTGTTTTTTACCCTATCTATAAAAATAATATATAATTTATTGTCATTTAAGTGATGTTAACTTCAATATTTAACGTTGAAACATTCAAATATAAAACATACGTTTGGCTATTTTTTAGCCATCATCAATGCGAAATTCAAGGAGTCATACTTTTATTTATTATTAGTTTTATTTGAATTTATATTTTATTTGAAAATTGTGCATTGAAAAAATGACTAAGTTTTAATAAATATTTGTTTAAATAAATATTTACTAAAATAAACATTTATTTGATATAAAAACTATTTGATAATTCTACTATTTTTTATTGAATAAATATTTATTTAGTGTAAAAAAATACTATAAATAAATGTTTACTTACTAGTACTGTTCAAAGAATTATTTATTAGAATTTAGTAAATCTTTTTTAGTGTATAATTTCATATATATTTTATGATATAGTACACGTGCAAAAACCCATGGCGTATGAATCAACAAAGACAGGTCATAAACTATTCATTTCGCTCTGTATAGCAGCGATATCGTTTCGCGATATCGTTTTGCAGTGCCAGGTGCCGGCTTCTAATCAGAGTTACGGTATCTGCAAAACGCTCGAAGGACGTTTGAAATGTTCGTCACGTTTTGCGTTTCGCCTAACAATCGATCGATGCTTTCTCAGATTCGTCAATTTTATCGGCCCACACATCTCGAAATGTAATATTTACTCGCCGACAATATCCGTCGGAGTACCCGACTCGTGTCAAATCAGTTAAAATGCTACCGTCGTATTGTATAACAGTAAATAGATGTGTTGATCGTATACAGCATGTCTTTTACGTAAATCTAAAAATATGGCTCGAGCGAAACTTTCACAAGTATGAAGTTTGTTTGTGCCGTAATGTCGCTCTTATTTCAGGAGGGAAAAACGTGAGTCGCACTAAAAGCCTGACCGACGATGCCGGGTGAATTACCTTCGAGACACGTGCAACGTGAAAGAACGTGTTTCTTCTCTTCTACTGACTCATGCAAAAACTTACGTAACAACGCACGCAACAATAAGAAATATTACCTAATAGGTGATTAGTTCCGTAATATTGGGCCTGTCCCTTTCTGTTCATTTTTATTTTTACATGAGATTACATAAAGTAGTTCTTATAAGACTAAAAGCAGCGTTTTTTCCAGTCAGACTGCATGGTTAATATTTTCTCGGTAAAAATTGGTCTGATCGTGACGTGTATTTTTAAAACGAGATGCGCCAGCATCCGTTATGTGTTGCCTTTTAGACTAACAAAATACGCAGGATGCGTTTCTTGTTTGAGTATTGCGTTGTTAATATTTATTCGGTATTCCCGCGCTTGGTGTACCCAGCACAACAATCGATAAGATCCGTTGTTAATGATACGCATAGCATACGTAGACGCGCGTTTATGTGCACGGTGTTGTACGCGCGCGCGCACAAATGCGAAGTGGAAGAGCATAACTGTTAGCGTCGACGTTTGCCAAGCTCTGGCTTGCTTTGTAGAAAGTCACTCGTGCCACTCACGTGAAAGAGTAGTTGTTCGTTGTTAGCTTTTGCATCCTGATTAGCCTATCGTCGGATAAATTAAGCTGGGTCTCTGAATCTCATAATTTGTACGATCAAAATTGAAAATTGAGCTTAAAGGAAAGCGTTAAGGATTTTGCAGTAAAACCAGGACTTTCCGAGCCTTGATGAGAGAGTGTACGACGAGGTTGTTCAGTTGAGAGGTAAAGGGATGAGGGGGAGGGAAGTGATGCCACGGGGTGGAAGCGACGCTGTCAGACCCGTAGTGGGGATTCAGAGAGTGGAGGAGGAGGACATGGTGACGGTTCGGCTTGAGAGGGGGGCGGGAGTAGTTGAAATGGGGTGGGAGAGCGGCCGAGACGGAGAAGATCGGGCTAGGGATACCGACTGCTCCGGGGGTGAACGCGAAATCGGGAGGTGGGGATGGTCACGGGGTAGGGATGGCGGTACGACTTTGGGGGATTGGAAGCAGCTGAGAGCAGTGCGAGTAGGTCATACCGTCGACCAGAGTGGCAGTCCGCGTTTTGGCGAACGGCACGGTTGTCCCACAGAAAGCAACCCTCGATCTCTTGTTATCTTCGTTTCTCATACCCTTTTCTCATACTCTCAAATGCACGATTATCCTCTTACGTGCGACAAAACCCGGACAAAGACCGACAGCCTTTTCGTTCGTTCGCTTACTCTTTTGAAACGGCCGCCTTCAAATTTACAACCCTACCTTGAGATTGCCTCTCCTCAAGAAAGCGAGTGAGAGAGAGAAAGAAAGAGAGAGAGAGAGAGAGAGAGAGAGAAAGAGAGAGGGGGATCGAATCCTTGAGTGGTTGGAGTGGATTTATCAGTCCGAGATACTTATCTTGGTTGCTACAACGCCGTTCGAAGAGAGATCGTAGATCGTTCCAGAAGAGACGAGGAAGAGTGTTTCACCCCTCTTATACTTTTATTCTTTGCTATATCGAGAATAAGGTAACGGGTTCAATCTTCTCTTTCGATTAGAGATACACGCGCGATAATTGATGAAACCCGATATTCCACGATATAAGAAAACAACGAAGAACAGTTAAGTGGTAAAAAAAGAGAAGAGAAGGAACGATAGAAAATTCGATTTATTTTCTCGAGGAGTGCTTCCAGTTTCGTCAGTTTTCCGATTTTCCTGCGTATGTGTGACGAGAAGTTGCCGCTGTACCTAAAGAGAGAGAGAAACTTCCGCGAGTGCGGTCGGACGTGATGAAATTTGTCACGTCTGGCATTTTAGGACATATAATGATTGTATAATGTGATACAGGTCTCATTATTGCCACCGCGGATGATTTGGTTGTTATCGTTGTTGTTATTATTGTTGTTCCTGTTGTTGCGTCGCATTGTTTGCGTTAATTATCGGGCGCGCACGTATCTCCCGCGGCTCGCATCTCGAGCTTCCAGTGCGTGCGCTCAAATTCGCGCACTTCCGGTATATCGGAAGTGCGGGACAGTTCGATACACGCGCCACATACACAGGCACGCGCGCGCATTTGTGTGTAGCTTTTTTTGCGCGTGCTATTTTTTTGCCACGCACGAGTTACGTTCTAACGGCAGTTACATAATTTAGGACATTAAAGAGCGTCGTGATTGTGCGATAATTTTAACGACCGCCATTCAATGAGACGTAACGAGCGAGCCGGCCAGTCACTTGGAAATTGGGTTAAATAGAATAACTAAACTTCCAAACCATCGACTCGAACTTCCGACCTGTACGACGTAGCGCGCCTGTCGATGATGTTTCCTTTGGAAGGCTCTTTCTCTTATCTCGTTTAATATAAACACTCCTACGACCGGCAGAGCGCGACTAATAAAAACGAAGAACCACGAAAGGGCAGGTCTTTCGAGAAAAAGAAGAAAGAAAAAGGAAAAGGATTAAAGAAGTGAGCGCTTGAACGAGAACGAAAAAGATAACAGTGCGAATGATAATAGATGTAACAGAAAGGATCACGAAAAGTTTCTTGATCGAAAAACGATAAATCGAGCTTATTGTTCGCAAAGGCAGTCCACTCGACGCACGTCGGAATCGATAGCGCGTGGCTGTCGAAGGCAGGAGAGGTGAATTACCTGCGTCAACGAGAACATCGAATCGATCCATCGAAGCGACCCAAGTTCGCATAATTGCATCTTCCGTCATTGCATCGTAAAGTTTCTTCTTCGTCGTGAGATACGAGACGGTGGAAGAAAGTTTGTACTTCGTCCGCGAAGAAGTCCGTACAAAGGAAGACATCGTGTGAGGGAAGCAAATCATGAAATGAGATGTATCGACGAGTTGCCAGAGAATCGGCAACGGGCACGTAAAGTGCGTCGCCATTGGGAGATAAAACGAACGCGAGAGGGTAAGAGCGACCGTTTCCGGCGGAGGAGATCTTCCGGAAAATCGGCGAATAGGTCGATTGAATTCGCGGAAGCGAGACGCTCGCGAGACGCTCGAATATCCTGAATCCACTTAGACGACGGAAGCGGCGGAAGCGGAGGTAACTCGAAAATGGAAATCGCGGCATCGGCTATGTTGGACGGCCTGAAAAACAATCGTATCAGCAAGCTGGCGCTATCGCGGTTCTTGTCGCAGAGTCTGTGAGTAAAATTGTATGAGCGGCAGCACGAAATCGGTAGGACAGCCGGGGTGCCGACGATGACCGATGAGATTTAATGCATGTTGTTTGTATGATTGCATGCGAGCAAAATCACTTGATGCACGTGCTGATGCTGGATTCTTTTGTATGGCTTTTGATTCCCATCTGAGGAGAAAGTGTTACAAGTCACGAGTCTGGTAGGAAAGGTCACAGAGTAACAAAGGGATCTTTTAGAAATGGTGATTATGGATTTTCGTTTAATCGGTCGCGCTTCATCAAGTATATAAGACTTTATGTTCGTTCTACGAAATAAAATCTTATCTATTAATTACACGTTATACTCTTATTTGAAAATGAAAACTGTTAAGTTTTCACAAAATTAATTCCGTTATGACGCTTTTTCCGATGATGTGGTTTTATAAGCGTCATCATCACTTTTCCTTCATAATTTAGCAGTTAAAGGTTGGACCCAGCTCCCAGTTGCTTTTCATACGAGACGATTTCTCGAGATACAGGTCATGAAGTTTGTTGAAAGCAATAAATAAATTAAATGGATATTAGTTCCGTTGGGATTTCGGTTATATTGTTCTACGTGTAATTATATAGACCATGTAGGATATATCACAGGCGAGACAGCTAAATGTCAATAGCTCATTCTAGTTAGTATAATAAACGATATATATTTTATATTACAATGCATAGAGAGCGTAATAAACAATATAACTTAAATCCAATATTATTTAAGAGAGGAAGAGTTACAACTATATAATAATCGCACAAATAAATGTCGAGATAAATAAATAAATATCTCGGAAATTATTACTGGATCAAAATTCCATTATGATCGCGTATTAAATATTATATGTCAAGAACGTGAAATCAAAGATACGCATTTAATATTCGCGCAAGATTAAATACGATTTTCTATTTAACATTATAAAATGATAATGATCTAATTAAAATACGCAAAACATGATAATATATATTCGGTAATTGAGCGTGGGATTTAATTCTCTCCTTTGAAATAATATCATATGCGTATACATATTTTAATATATTTTTCATGATCCATTGATCTCCTCGCACCTCTAATAAATTCAACTTGTATAAAGTTGCATACGCATTGTACGTTACCTGTGCATATGTATGTAATGTAATATTTTGTATTGTGTGATCTTGCGATTGTCGACGCTTCGCGATCAATGCAGGTGTACACTACGGTTCACGATAAACACGATTGTGCATTGTTATCCCAGATGAATGTTTACGTACACTCGTCTCTAAAGTGCTCTCTCTCGACAAGCTTTCCCAAAATCGATAACTTTTCATCCATTTATTCTAGGGCTGTTTTCTTGGAATAACTGGAAATTGTGACAACTGAACTACTAAAAAACTTGGCTTTCAACAGTGTATAATGTTTTTTGAAATCCTCAGAGTCATACTGTACATATAAAAATATCTAAAATTATTAATTATAAATATTATATAAATGCCATATATATAATATATGTGTATGATATTTACATATATAATAATTTCATAAAAATTTGTTTCAAATTAGTATTCAGATTTAGATATTTTTAAATATTAAAACATATATGCAGATTTTGTTTATGATCTAAAAGTATTTTCGTAGCTCTTAATCTACCAGTTTAAATATTTTTTTAGATGACGTTTTTTCTTTCAAACAAAGACATTATTTTTTTTTTCTATATAGAGTAGAAAGAAAATTGTATTTCAATGGAATAATCATGATAAAGTTAATCATGAAAGCAATTTAACAAAATAAACGGCCACTTTTGCATTTATAAGAACATAAAACATACTAGTTATGTGAAACTTTTTTTTTACTTGATGAAATATAGTTAATGGGAATGGGAACGATTCGAAAATGTTGAAACACGTGTTAAAATGTTTGAACTATTTAACTTTTTTTAAAGAACAGTAATTATTATTGATATGCTGATTTACAGATTCTTTTTACAAATTTAAAAATAAATGACAAAATGTAATGACTCAATTCCAATGAATTAGTTAACAAATCATATTTCTTTGTCATTTTATTATGCATTTGTATTATTTATTTGTGCATTAATTTTTTTAAATACTTACTTAATGTGCATTTATATTATCCTGGTTTTTTTGAAATGGAAGATAGAAATAAAAAAAGTGTTATTTTGACAGTGCATATTATATTTAGAAGAAGTTGCTACTTGTTTTGCTACTTGTTAAAGTTCGAAATTAAAATTTTTTCGATCCGTTAAGTTATATAATCTGATTTTCCCCTTCCAAATATCGTCGTCTATGAAAAGAGTAAATGTAGTACAGTGTAAATGTAGTATTATATTTCTGATACTTTCTCGTAGCTCTCATTTCGGATTAAAGTACTTATTCCGTAGCTTTTTTTGCAGTGTACATTCGAAGAAAGTATGATGAATTCCACGAATTTTCCACGTCATGATCTCGTTTCTATCATTATCTTACACTTGTTTGTTTCGTATCGCGAGTACAAAATAACGAATCTACCTAATGGTATTTTTCGTAAATACGATAAAAAAGAAGATAGAAAATGGAATAAGTTAATTGTGTATGTTCATGTTAAGATAATGCTTAAATATAACGCGAAGAAGATATTAACTGATCTCGAGTCAATCAAATCTACAGTGATTTTAAAAGACTAAGTTTTAGAAATATTTTGCTTGGAGATATTTCCAACAATTCTGTAAATATCATAATATAATTTTATTAATGAAAGCTTTTGAAGTACAGCTAGGGAATTATTTTAGGGCATCTTATTTCTTATTTAAATAAATTATATTATGTAATAATAATAATAACAATAATTTTACTTTCTGTAATATAAATATATTAATATATATGTGCGTATGAAAAAAATTCTGTTTGTAGGCATATAAAATAATCACATAAAATGATTTA
>Ga0157364_1005219_pt1 | contig 13179 bp, 11 predicted proteins | sample AttsexASBM2_FD_111476 | JGI IMG/M metagenome (GOLD analysis project Ga0157364, IMG submission 111476) | Fungus gardens microbial communities from leaf cutter ant in Ribeirão Preto, State of São Paulo, Brazil - Atta sexdens ASBM2 | ecosystem: Host-associated > Fungi > Mycelium > Unclassified ... | reverse complement strand
GTTGTCATCGCCAAAGACATGATTTCCAAGGCTGAATCCGACCCAACATTCATCAAACGCATCATTACTGGAGACGAGACGTGGGTTTATGAGTACAACACGCAATCCAGACATCAGGCGAGTGAATGGAAAGCTTCAAATGAGCCAAAAAGAACCACGTCGTTTTCAGTCGAAAAAGAAAGCTCACAGTTTTCATGGATTACAACGGTATTGTATATCACCAATTTTTGCCAGAAGGTCAGAAAGTTAATAAGGAGTATTATTTAGGCATTATGAGACGTTTGCGTGAAGCAGTGCGCCAAGAAAGAAAGGATTTGTGGGCAAACAACTCGTGGATTTTGCACCATGATAACGCACAATGCCATCATTATCCGTGAATTTTTGACCAAGAACGAATACTATCCAATAGCCATCGAATTCACCTGTGGTTCCCTGCAATTTTTTTCTGTTCGATCGAGTCAAAAAACCATTATGGAGAACGTGTTTTAACAACCGAAAGGAGGTAATGGAAAAATCAAAGACGGCTCTGATGGCTATACCGACAATAGAAATGTTCCAGAAATGTTTCGAGAGCTGGATTAAGCGCTGGCATAAGTGCGTTGCAGTCGATGGGGAGTACTTTGAAAGGGACAATATCACTTTTGATGAATAAAACTTGTATTTTGAATTTTCTGAATGAATTCCGGGAACTTTTTGATTAAGATAATATATCATATGTAATAATATGCAATATTATGGTATAAATATCGAGAGATCGGTCAGAATTTGAATGAAATCTTAGAACGCAGCACTAACTGATTTGAATTGTTTAGTTATTCTCATTATAACAGAGTAATTGCCACAAGTTCGATAAACAAGTTACTTATCATTTCGGAAGATCATAGATTGGTGAACCCTGCATTTGACAAGCTAGATCCAGTGTATATCTTAATAGGTGCTGTGTTGTTTTAGACAAGTTAAAAGAGGAAAGGGCAACCCACATGGCAAAAGACTCAACTTGGTTGGGTTATGAAGGAGAGCTTATCGAAGCAAAAACGAATAAAATTAGGTCAGTTATCTTGCTGGTGACGAAATAAACATTGAGCGATAATTTGTAGAAATTTTGGACTCAGGTTCCTGAGCGCAGACAATACGAATGCACCAGAAGTCTATTATAAGAAGTGTTACAAGGACACAACAATACGAGACCTCGCCTGGAATATTTTTGATGCGATTCTCAAAAAATGAGGAAGTGCTTGAAGTAGTCTTCTATCAAGGAAGAGTATACAGTTCAAGGACTACGAAAAGAGTGGACACATGAGTCTATAATATTTCTTAACATATTTACTGAAAAAGAGATATATTTTCTTCCCAGTACTGAGGCTGGATAATATTACAACGAAGCTCGAAGTTGTATTTGACTTCTGCAAAAACGGACAACAATTACTCATTAAATGATAAGCTTATGATTGGATCTGCAATTGGATTTACAAGAGTTGTTATACATATTATTGAGATTCCGCACATACGAATTTGTGACTACAGATGACAGCCATGATGTTTAGACAAATATTAATAGCAGAGAGATGGATCGCAAGTTGTAGTTAATCCTTTGGAGGAAGAGAGACGAAGATCCGTTCGAAGTCTTTTTGTTAAACACCATTACATATGGAATCAAATGCGCGCCTTATCTGGCTATGCGGTGTCTTATGCAGTAAGCAAGATAGAGAATGAATCGCAATTTCCACTCATTCAGAAGGTTTTGATGTCAGATTTTTATGTGGATGTTTTATCAGGCCACGATGATTTAGAAGAAACTATTAAGTTAGAAAAACAACTTACTGCTTTACTGACTCGACGTCAATTTTATTTAAGAAAATGGAAATTAAACGAAGAAAGAGTTTTGAGTCGTCTAACGAGCGAAGGCAAGGAAGAAGATTTATTAATGATCAACAAGGAGGCATCATTGAAAGTATTGGGAATTTTTTGGAATCAAGAAGTTTTTTTGCAGTACGATGTGAAGGGAGCTAAGCTAGGACGATAACAAAACACAGTCAACAAAATATACTCTTGAAGATCGCCCGATTTACGATTCTTTGAGTCTGCTTGGACTTGTTACGGTTGCGAAAATTATAATGCAACAATTATGATACGCTTAATTTGACATAAGACGAGAGTCTGTCACAAGAATTTCATAACACATGGGAAGCTTATCAAGTATTGTGGAGCCAGCTCAACCGCCGATTGAAGATATCTCGTCATATAGAAAAAAAGGATTCTTCAAGAATGTATGCCTGTATGTAGTTACTTATGATTTTGACTGGCAATTTGTATTTACATCTTTGTGTTAAAACTAGAGTAGCGCCTTTAAAGACTATGATCATCGCTAAATTAGAGCTTTGTGCTGCATTGTTCTTTGCCAAACTTTAAGACCGTTCAAGAGATAAAACCATTGGAGATAAAATCGAGGCTGTTACGGAGCAATTTATCTATTGTTCTTGATTGAACAAATACATGTCCAAATACATTAAAAATTTGTATAGCCAATTGAACTTTGCAAATACAAACTTTAGGTCTGCAAGATGTTTGACAGCAGGTATCATCAGCAGAGAACCCTGTGGATATTTTTGTCGAAGGTCAACGCTATGGTGGAATGAACCGCGGTGGCTTCGGGAGGAGAATGCATAGCCAGAACAACTTGGTAGAGACAAGGAATTAGAGAGGAAATTTATCACTATCTTGGTGATGATTATTACGCCCGAGATTACTATCCGTGACATTGTCATTCAAACAACTTATCAGGATTATCGCTTATTACAAATTAAATAGTAAACAAATTCAGGTCAACAAATTCAATAAGTTATAGTTAGATGTAACAAAGTAATATTTATTATTTATAATTATAATTTTCAACGGTAAGTTTCAACGGTACGTTTCGACTATACTTAGTCCTCATCAGCCGCAGAAATACATAAATTTGTTGACCTGGATTTACTATTTATTAATTTGTTGTAAATTATACGAGCGAAAAGAATTGATATTAATTTACATTGTAATATTGTTATACGCTGATCTTATAATGGGAAATATTCCGTTCAAATATCACTGTTTTAATTTTAATTTTATTTATTGGGTGTTTGGTTATGTAAGTTATTTGTTAAAATGTTGGATCGATCTTAATTATAAAATTGTGAGGATCACATCTCAACTACAGTCTCTAAAATCTTGTAAACTACATGGAGTTACGCCTCTCATCTAAAACACATATCGGAAATAAAAACTTTATTCTGGTCATTATAAGGCTAACGAGAAACTTAATAATGTATATGATAATTTTCGAAAACAGTTGCTTAGGATAGAAATTTTAGACTTATATAGGCTCGTGGATAATCTACATAAATCATTGTCAATTATTTCACATGATTTGAATAACCTTCTTCTTATATATATATATATATATATATATAAAAGATGGAAAGACACTATACTACTAATATCGATCAAGACAATTTGTTTTACACAGAAGAAAATTCGAGTGGTATAACAAAAAGAGAACATCGAAAAAATTCAATCACATCTATTAATTTTTGATGTTATTTTTGATGTTATTTAGACGACACCAATGAAATAACTTACTCTGAATATTTCTATCGTATCTCAAAATGGTTCTAACGGTGATTTAATTATTATGTGATTTAATTATTAATTACGAATTCTCTAAGGAATCGAATAAAAATTAATCAATATTTTTATAGATACGTTAAAATTCGTTGATATAAAAAACCCGCTGAGAACTACGAATAATAAATGATTTATTAATCTGTCCAGCATTGACATTCCTCCTGCAGTCTCTAATTTATTGCAATTAAGTAATAATTTCAGTCTGCCTCTGACGATAGATAAAAAATTCGCAGTACATGAATTTAATATATTAAAGACCTGGAAAATAATAACCATGTATTCAATGATGCTTGTAAAAATAAGTTGATGCCTCAATTGTTCTATCTTGAGAATTTCTTGTTGAACAATCATTATAATAATAATAACGAATTAGAACTTTTAAATTTATATAAAACAACTACTTCGTTTTATAAAAAGAATCTCAACATAATTTTCACTTGAGCCGATAAGAGGAATATTACAACGGCGTTAGACAAGTATTAAGAAAATGAAGGAATTATTAATGATCAATGATACCTATAATATAGTGAGGAAGGATCCGCTTAAAAAAATGGAAAGAAATCTTAATTCAAAGAAATGATTAGACAATGATTTCATTTCCAAAAAAAACAAAGTTGGCCCTTCAATTATTCGATTCGTATCTTCCATTAGCATGTAGCCTTACGAAGATCCACAAAGTTAATTGCCCAATGAGAATTATTATTTTTTCTATTAACATAGCCTTGCATTTCTACACAAAATTATTGCTAATAATCTGCCTGAAAATCCTCGAAGAGTTCCCTAATAGTTTTGATCTATACAAGCAACTGTCAGATAAAAAAATCAATGATTCATTGATTTATTAATTTTTTTGAATGTTACATCATTATTTACTAATATTCCTCAAAATCTGATCATTGAGAGCATTAAAATAGAAGCATAGAACAAAAAATTTCGATTCCTAAGACAGAATTTATATGTGCAATTGAATTTGTTTGATTTTTAATGTATTTTAAATTCAATGATTTATAAACAGACGTTTGGTACACCAATGAGTTCTCTTCTCTTTCCCATTGTAACCGAAGTTACAAGTTGTTCTTGAAGACCTTGAATAAGGTTTTGAAGAAAAAGCTTTGAATATACTCAATATTAATTTACCGTTTTATTTCCGATACGTGGATGTCATAATTATGGCGGCCCTCTCCGATCAGATTTCGTTTATCCATAAGACCTTTAATAGCATACATAATCGGTTACAATTTACTATTGTATATGTGAAAGAAGTATAAATTTTTGAACATGTTGCTTATAGGTTACAGATGCATTAACAAATTGAACAACTTTATAAAAGCGCATAAAGACAAAAAAGTATATTCTGATAATAATAATTTATAAGATTTATAGTAATTTATAAGATTCAGTATAACATTTGCGACGTTTCTTATGTGGGGCAGGCGAAGAGGAAACTCAATACCAGAATAAAAGCATATTACACAAATAACAATATAAAGCTTGACTCATTTAGACATTCGGTTATAACGTAATATGTATTACAATACAATAGTTTTGATAAAAAAATATCAGAATAATGGATACTAAATCAAATTAATAAAAGATGAATAAAAGATTCATTTCTGATTTGCATATAAAAGATATACATTTAACTAGTATAAATTTGAAAAAAGACACCGAATCTGTAGATAACATATATATTTATTTGTTTAATTTCAAATAATAACAAAAATAACAGTTTCTTTGTCTCTTGACATTCTGATATACATGCGGTATCATTTGCATTTAAACTCTTTTACAATCAAGATCAATCTTGTATCACGGAATAGTAAATGACTCTAAATTCTTTATTTTGCATTCGTAATAAACAGCTGCAAACTTACCAATGTATACAATTTGTGTCTGACTAATATAAGTTTGTTCATGACTAATATAAATGTTGCAAAATCATTTATTCTTTATTTCATAATAATTATATATAACTCCATTTAATTTTTGTTAATTTGATTATATAAAACTAAAAACAATTTTATTTATATTCTGTTTGCAGCTATTCTATAGCAGCTATTAGCAGCTGTTAGACAAAAATATTGGATTCTTTCAAGTCGAAGGGAGGCTTGAAAGATTACACGATATTCCGTAGACTGTTTTCACTGACGGTTTAAAAGTTCAAAATGGGAAATTTATCTGCAGCTAGGGTCACGAATTACATTCATCCCTTCGCTATTGGCGTCGATTATGCCGGCTTTATAAAGATTAAAAGCAGACGTCGTAGAAAAATTCTTACGTTAAAGGCTTACATTGCGTTGTATGTTTCCATAGCGCCGTTCTTGAATTGGTGACCAATCTTACCATTGAATTCTTTTTATCAGCGTTGTATCGGTTTAGAGGGCGAAGAGGAAATTGCTCGCAACTATAGAGTCTTTCAATAGGGACGCTTGAAATTTGTTAGATCATAGTAACCATATTGTTAAAGTGATTTGACATCTGTCAAATTTGTTGTGAATTGTTTAGTAGTATATGGCAAATCATCATGGAAGGTCATAGTGTTGAGCAATGTGTGCAAATCATAAAATTTTATTATCAAAATCAGTGCTCCGTTCGAGAAACGTTCCGCGCATTACGTGATTTTTATCCTCGCCACAACCGTCATGCCGAGTCGACTATTCGACGTTTGATGGCCAAATTCGAGTCAACCAATTCGATAAATAATTAGCCACCAGTACGTCGCCGAAACGCAAGGTCTGCTGAAAACATCGCTGCTATGCGCGAGAGTGTACGGGAAAACCCAAAGTCAATTTCTCGTTCACAAGAACTTCGTCTTTCTGCGACTTGGCGAATTTTGCGTCGGGACTTGGATCTGCTTCCCTGATCCAGGAACTTAAAATAAACAACCATAGATAACGCTGTGTGTTCGCTGATTGAGTTCTGGAGCAGTTGGACGTTAACCCAAATTTCGCCAAACAAATCATCTTTAGCGATGAGGCCCATTTTTGGATGAATGGATATGTGAACAAGCAAAATTATCAAATTTGACGATACCAATCCGCGAGATACATCAGCTCCAAATGCATCTCGAGAAAGTCACTGTTTGGTGCGAATTTTGGTCTGGCAGAATCATCGGTCCATACTTCTTCCAAAATGAAGCGAGCGATGCCATAACCGTGAACGGCAAGCATTACAGATCGATGATAAGCAACTTCTTGTGGCTTAAAATGGATGATATGGATACCGATAACATATGGTTCCAACAGGATGGCGCTACGTGCCACATACCGCCACGATGGACATTCTGCACAAGCGATTTGAGGGCATGGTTATCTCGCGCGGCGACGTGAACTGGCCACCGAGATCGTGCGATTTAACGCCTTTAGACTTCTTTCTTTGGGGCTATCTTAAATCGCAGATCTATACGAATAAACCGCAAACAATTGATGCTTTCAAAGTCAACATAACAAACGCCATCCAGCAAATTCAGCCAGATTTATGTGAGAAAGTCATCGAAAATTGAAAATTGGAATACATGGCATCAAGCGAAGCCGCGGCGGACATTTGAACGACGTTATATTCCATATTTAATGCCATAAAATATTTTTTCAAATAAAAAAAAATTGAGTGGATATCTCACACACAACTTGTTTTATTTACATTTAAAAATCGAGCGCCCTTATTGAAAGATCCTTTATATTCAAACACCACGATTTTTATTGGCGCAGCAAAGGAATTTAAAGAAATCTATGACTTCATTGCGGAACATAAGAACTCAATGCAGGAACTTGCCAGCAAAAAATGGCATTTTATCTTTCCAAGGACACTTAATTTCGAAGGAATATGGAAGTCTAATATCGAAAGCTTGAAGAAACACTTTAAAGTCTTAATCAAGGGGTTTGCATTGATATTTGGAAAAAATTATATTCTGCTTGTAGACATTGAAATCGTTCTAAATTATAGACCGATTCAGCACTCCTCTCGGAGAACGTACTTATCAGTCTTGATACTTGTACATTTCTTAATTTAGGAGAGCGTTTATTACAGCCAGCTGAACGAAACTACCTAAATGTTCGATAACAGATTGAGACTTTGGCAACAATACAAAAGATTTGCCAGGATTTTTAACGACGCTGACAGAAGGAATATTTGGTGGAACTCCAACGCTGTAACAAATGGATCAAGAGAACTGATAACTTGCAGTGGATGATAGTACTTTTAAAGGAGGACAATTTACCATTCTTTCAGTAGACAGTGGGAAGAATTACTGAGATTTATCCTGAAATGATGGCATCGTATGTGCCGTTGAAATGAAGACGGTCAGTGGAAACTTCAAGCGATTAGCAAGAAATGTTTGCCTTTACTTTATAGAAAATGTAATTAAGTAATGGTCATTTGTTATAATTTGAAATATTTTGAAAGGAATCTTTCAAGGCGGACGAAATATTTGATAAAGCTCGAATGTTTCTTATTGTTTCTGCCTATTCTAGTTCTGTTTGATTATTTTCGCGCTTATTTGACGTAAGTTCAATGGAATTATCAGCCGCGCACTCTCTCTTGATTATTGAGCTTATTGTCTAGATCTCAGCGCTATAGTTTTGTTCTGTTCTGTTCTGTTCATTAAGTTAGAAATTTTTTTCGCTCGTGCCCAAGATAAAAATAAAGCATTTTGATTTTCAAAATTGTGTATTTTATTCAGAATTATTATTCTCATCAGTGATATTTTTATATTATACTGGCAAATATCCGAAATCGAATTTAGTTGCTTGCATAACAGCGAAAACATATAAAAACTGCATAACGCGGCTGGTAAAAATAAATATGTGTAGTATTTTCCTACCAGTTTAATTTTTGTCACAATTTCTATAGAGAATTCAGAATATTAAACTGATTTTTTAAAAAGCGAGCAACAATTCTCTCAATGTGGAGAATTATTCATTTATTCTTACTATTCAAGATGCAAAAAAAATTAAAAATACAATTTCTATTTAACAAAATTTTATTTTTATTAAATGCACTTTTTGAATAAAGATGCATTTACTTAATAAAAGTTAAATATGTGATAAATTATATTTATGCGTTCTATATCTGCTGCGTTTTTCACGTGATGACAAATTGTACTTAAGTTTTTGCTGTAATTTTGCTGTCAGTATATGATATAATAAGTCGGGCCTTGTGTCGCGATTTTGCTGTCACTAAAATTCTAGATTATTAGAGAAGCGTGATTGATATTAAGTATTTTGATTGATTATTGCAATCACATGATTAGCAGCCAATCATGAGACTGATTTCTTGATATTACAAATGGCTAATTAATGAATAATTGGCGGATTTCAATCTGTCCACAAATAATGTCATTTTTAATAACTTTCCTAGTACTTTTGCAATACTGATATAAGTCGATTGCGATTCTCTATATATATATATATCTAGGACTTTAGCTATCACTTGTGACATCAGATGAAATGCTTGATTTCTATTATCTTTTTGCTATTAATATTTGTTATAGCAAACTTTGTCCGATTTGCTACGTGATATTTATAGCAAAGAATGCTCTATTTCTCGTTGTTGGCAGTTATCGTTGTTGGCTAACTATGCTGTTAGAAACTAAACTTAATGAGAAAACAACAGCTTGATATCTGTTGTAACATCATGATCAATTTTGTTGGCATATTTCTAACATTTTGCTATCTAGGATGTCTTTAAATAAATTTATGATATAATTATTTCTTTTAAAAAGAATTAAAATTACTTGGATCGAAATAGGAAAATTATCCAATAAGAATACAAAGATACTTAGATTTTATTGTATAAAAGTCAGAGATAGTACCACTTAGATTATGTTCTTCATTTAATTTGAATTTAATTTAATTTGAAATTTTTAATTTAATTTGAGTGGAATTTTTATTAACTTAGTGCCAGTTGTTGATATCAAATATAAATGATACATATCATTAGAGTTAAATAAATAATAAAGATAATAATATAAACTATAGAAATCAAAGCCTTAAACGATCTAACTGGATTTTAAATTTTATATAATTCTTGTGAATTTATATACTACATATATAGTCTCCAGAAACGCGCGCCGAAATGATTTTTCGATCTTGAAAACACTATAATTCTATTAAATTATCGCAGTAATATCACTAGTTAAATTGGCTAGCAATTTAACAAATTTTTGATGCATTTCGAAACGATCTTAATAATGTTGAATATTAAAATCTGTAAGTAATTAATTTTTATTGCGAAAAATATTACCTCGGTCGGGAATCGAACCCGAATCTCTTGCATTCCGTGCGAGCATCTTAAGCCTTTAGATTATCGAGGCCTTAGTAATATTAGTAATATTTTTCGCAATAATTGATATATGAAGGAACAACGTCTCTTTAGACGACGTAAATAAACAATATAATATATTATAGGACCGTACATATGTGATAATACAAACTATAGAAATTAAAGCTTTAAATGATCTAGCTATATACTACGTATATAGTCCCCAAAAACACGCGCCGAAATGATTTTTCGGTCTTGAAAACGCTATCTCTACTAAACTACCGCAATAATATCACGACTTAAATTGGCTAGCAATTTAATAAATTTTTGATGCTTATTCGCATCTTCGAAATGATCTTAATAATCGAATAACATATTGAAATCTGTAATTAATTCTTATTATGAAAAAGATAAAAATATCATGGATTTTATTTTTTAATTTGATAGGATTTCACTTGGCGCTTATTGTTGATATCAAATCTTTTATACAAATGATACATATTATTAAATAAATAAAATCAAATAACAAATAGTACAGAATTCTTAGTTTTTTAAAAGACAATACAAAGAAGTATAGAACATATAAAAGCATGTAATTAATTATAAATACAAGAACTGTAATATGATATATAAAATGTATAAAAAAGTTCTATAAATAACACATTACGAAGGCAAGTCAGTAAGTTCTTAGAAAATCTGTCAGAAGGCACTCGCAGTGTCATATCACATTACTTTTTGACAAGTAGCATCTCTCAGCTGATTACTATCAAATTTTGAGCGGAATTCATCGCGTGATTTCTATAGACGATTAAAGCGAACAACCTTTGTATTTTTTGCAAAATGGAAAAAAAACAAGTTTCGTGATCAAACATCTATACATGAAAGGTTTAACGCCAAAAGAAATTAAAGCCGAGTTGGATAGTGTTCATAGTACACATGCACCACCGTTTGCGATTATATACAATTGGATGAATGAATTTAAACGTGGTTGTACATCCACATATGATGCAACTCGTTTGGGACGTCCAATTGAGGCTGCTACATCAGAAATTATCGATAAAGTCCACGATATTATTTTGACTGATCGATGAGTGAAAGTTGAGGCATATCACATGGCACAATGATTTCAATTTTGCACGAACAATTGGGGAAAAAGCTATCAGCAAAATGGGTGCTGCGTTTGCTCACTGTGGATCATAAGCGCGACTATGTGACGATTTCAAAACAATGTTTGGAGATGTTTCAACGTAATCTAGGTGAATTTCTGCGTCGATTCATTACTGTGGACGAAACATAGATACATTATTTCACACCCGAGACGAAGAAACAGTCAAAACAATGACTTCACTGGATGAATCAGCTCCGAAGAAGGCGAAGACCGTAAAGTCGGCCGGAAAGGTGATGGCCACAATTTTTTGGGATGCATGCAGTATAATTATCGATTACCTTCCGTCGAAGCAAACGATCAATGGCGATTACTACGCTTTATTGGACCGTTTGGACAACAAATGGGGACGTTTTTAAAGAAAAAACGTCCCCATTTAGCGAAGAAGAAAGTGCTCTTCCGTTAAGACAATGCACAGGTTCACATGTACGCGGCACCGATGGCCAAGTCCCAATACGAATTACTTCCCCATCCAGTATATTCGTCAGATTTAACCTCCTGCGACTATTTCCAAATCTGAAGAAATGGTTCGGAGGAAAGAGATTCACCACCAGAGAATAGCTCATCACCAAAACAGAGGCTTATTTTGAAGGATTGAACAAATCATATTATTCGGCTTGGAGAATCGTTCAAGCGTATCGAGTTGAAAAGAGAATATGTTGAGAAATAAAAATGAAATCAAACCGATCAAAACAAATGTATTTTATTATGTTTTTCTAAAAATTTATTAACTTGCCCTCATACATAACACATTGTAAAATACATTACATTATATGTTTCGGATCTTGGATTGAGCCATCCTCAGATAAAATAAAATTCACAACCTTAAAATTCGACGATTTCCATCGTCATAGAAAAATCATGATGAAAGTTATCCAATTTATATGGTGATATTGATGGATGCCACGAAGACCATGAATTATTTGCAAGGGATTTACTGACCGATTCTTAGAAATGATTTTTTAATTAAAGAAACATATTTGTTAACCAATAAATAAAATTAAAAAATAAAATTAAAATCTGAATAAAATAAAAATCTGTTAAAATGTCTACTTTTAAAATTCTGTAAAAATCAAGCAAAAATATCATTTCAATAAAACACTCACTAATCGCAGTTATCATTTCTTAAGAAGAAATATTTCGTCAAATTCATCATAAAATCATGTAAAATATAGATAGTAATAATACGTAATACACAATCAATATATTAAAAACTTAATCAGTACAGATCGAATCTTCCAGAAAGATATGTTAACGGTAACTATCACTAATTGAACGGCGATTAATAAAAACGACTAAATAAGAATAATGTCAAATTTTGTTTATTATCGATGTATACACTTTGAAGATCCTCCGTGTCTGTTTGGAGATTAAAACTGTTTCTTGCTTTTTAATATTTAACATTTTAGAAATTAAGTGTTTACTATAACATGGCTCTTTATCTAATATTTGGACGTTATTTCAGACGTCAAAATCATGTGTCGTCTGCAGTCTATGTTTGGTGTTATAGAATGGGTGTATTCTAACGAATATGATTACGATGTTCTGTAATTCTGGTTTTAAGTTGTCTACCATTGTCCGACATATGATGCATCACAATCCTTGCACATGATATTATATACTATAATGTTCTTTAACCAATTTGAGCGAGTGTTTACAATGTTTTATAATTATATAATGTGTTTTATAATGTGTTATTTATAGACATAGACATGTGAGCTAATTACCAGGTGTATAAGCTTAAATCCGCTGTTTGTTCATTAATGAACGTACAAAGCTACCCTGGGCACACAACACACTTTTTTTTTACGTGTTTGACATCTGTCAACATTAACCAGTGCACATCATCAGCAATTTCATACAACAACATACATTTTTTCTTTCGTAATCATGTCTAGTTTTTTGCTAAAAAATAGCTAAAAAAAAAATATATATATATATATATACCAAGTGTGTAAGCTTAAATCCGCTGTTTGCTCATAGGTAGCATTAGTGAGCGTACAAAGCTACCCTGGGCATACTTTTTTTTATGTGTTTGACATCTGTCAACATTAACCAGTGCACATCATCAGCAATTTCATACAACAACATATATT
>Ga0157364_1005218_pt1 | contig 13179 bp, 17 predicted proteins | sample AttsexASBM2_FD_111476 | JGI IMG/M metagenome (GOLD analysis project Ga0157364, IMG submission 111476) | Fungus gardens microbial communities from leaf cutter ant in Ribeirão Preto, State of São Paulo, Brazil - Atta sexdens ASBM2 | ecosystem: Host-associated > Fungi > Mycelium > Unclassified ... | reverse complement strand
TACTACATCGGTCCATGCTACAACAGTGTGTCTACCTCATGTCCATCCACCATGCTTCTACCTCATGTCTTATTACTCATCCACATGTGTTTTTCTTAAGGCCACCATGCTTCCTACATGTGCCCTGATGTTATACCTTTAATCTCCGCTATACATGTGCACACCATGTGTACACCAGGAGGAACCCATGTCCCTTGACGTCACTCCTAACCCTAGCTCCTTCTAGACTCTTCCCAATCCTTCTAGACCCTAAGTCCTTCCAGACCACTCTAGCCTTTATCACATGACTTTCAGGTCACGTGCCTATCTCCTATATCTCTTCTCCCATTGTAGACTAATAATTATCACTATAATATATACTTGTCCAAACCCTAACCCTAATCCAAGTCTGTCCACACTCTTGTCTCATAACAGTACATTAGATAAAATAACATGAATTCTAAAGCAACAGTGTGGACAACTGGTGGCTTACGTAATCATATACTGCAACAGTATATTTATAAGTATTTATAAATATAATGCTTTTGTTCAATCACCCTGATATTCTTTATACATAGAAGAGCCTTGGAATTCCAGAAAATCCTAAGTAATATTACCAAATAATGCAGACTATACAATAAAATCCTAAGAGAATAGGATGGTTGTTGAAGAGGCATGACAAATAGATGAAGAATATAGTTGGCAAGTTTTAAACTTTCTATTTTTATTCCTTATTATTTCTTTTTCTATCATTTATTCATTTTTGAGCACATGTCTATAAAAGCATACTTATACTGTATCCACTGGCAGTATATCATGCTGTGTTAATAATTATAATAAAAATTTATACAGTATGCATTTTGCTTTCTCCCTAATATAAAAGAACCTATGATAGGTAGCTATACCTCAGTCATTCATACTACCTTTGTGAGATTAAGGTGAGTGCTAGAGTATGTTTATACTATCTTCATAAGACTAGGCTTGTACATCTAATAGGTTATGGGTTCTGACTTGCTTGACTAACACATTGTGTTGAATTCAAAAAAAAAAAACTTACTTTTCTTTTTGACTTTAACTTGACTCTACACTCATATTATCATTTACATACTAATACTAAATACTATTAATACTGACAACAAAAGACTTACTAAAAGAATGTTAAGCATATCTAACAATATTTTCTGAAAGTAACAAATTTAATGGCTCAAACTAGATCATTTTTAAAGCTATGGTGACTATTGCAGCTGAAGTTCAAAAAGCAGTGGGATATCTAGAAGAAACTATTCATAACCTAAATATTACTACTAAAACTATCAAATCTTAGACAACTGCTTTTACTAGCACTCTATTTGGTATATCTACATTGTCTTCTGATATACTTTGGAACTCAGACCAATCTTTAGCTATAGAGTAGAGAGCAAGAAATGCCTGGGTAAAAGACTTGCTATACTGTAATATTTGCAACACTGTAATATTTGCAACACTATTAGACTTGGTGCAAATATAGCTAGAATAGCTACTAATCTCTAGGAGTTACTAACTAATTTATGTGACATTTTATTTGAGCTGGCTCTTTTGCATGCTGAGAAACAACTCAGAAACCTATATTTTCAGAATAGGAATTATTTTCCAAATCATATTGCTCTTCTCTATACTCTGTGACTATAAGAAGAACTCTGAAAGTTCATTCTAAGGTAATACTTAAGTAATACTATCAGTGGTGATCTTATCTACATCTCTTGATCTATTACTGCATGCTTATCTACACTTTTCCCCTTTGTCAATTATCATGCTTAGATTTTATTAGATAATCATATTTAATAGTCTATATTGTAAGTATTGTACCATATGACAGACTATCTTCTATAGTATATATAGGAGCTTGTATAAGTAGATCTACTCTTATCTGAATATCAGCCTAGCTTTTGGAACACTTACCTAGCTTAATAAGTGAGATTCCCTTACAATAGCAGAATATAAATGTTCTTAGTAGAAAGATAGAAGATATATCTTTCTCTTTGGCTCTATACTAGCATTCTGGAATCCGATTGTCACCATACTTTATTATACTTCATCTGTTGATATAATTGCACAACTAAATGTTCACTAGTCCCAAATTAATAACCATAATAGAAGAGGCATACTATTATAACTCAAAGATCTTAGAGTGGATCAAAGAGAGAGAATCTTATATTAGATAACATAAGAAAACTCAATAAAGAACTCTATACAGGATTGTCTACCTTATATACCTAAAACTACTGGTCTATGCTCTACTACTTCAGCCTATCCTAAATAACTATGTGTCTTCCTTAAGGTTAACATGTGTTACATATATTGTATAACATTATTTCTTCCAGAACCTTCTACTCTTTTCTATTGTGACATGTGACATATGACAAATGTGTGACAATGGATCTCATCATGTGACAATTTGTGACAGTGGCATGTTATATCATACTAAACTCTAACCTTAGATTTCAGAATAGAAAATAAAAATAAAAATAAAAATGAAAGGGAAAAATGAAGATAAAATTAAGTTTACTGTTTGTAACTCTGACATATACCCAGTAACTCATCAACTGCCCTTTAGACAAGTGGACCACACTAACTAATTTGTGTAAACAAAAATTGCTGATACCTAAAGTGTTTAATTAAGATAATGCTTACCTATTCTGCTAACAGAATATACAAAGTTATCTCTTACAGTTATTCAATACAACAACCAATAGAGATACAGCTGTTCTTAACATGGTGGTTGAGTTGTCAAGAGATATTGTTATGTTAATAGCTACAATGTCTAATCCAGAGAAAGAGGGCTGTAGAAAGGAAGTGAGCACAGTTATTGATTTTGAAGCTACAGACTATTGTTTTGTTTGAAGAAATAATTTTATTAAGTATACAGTCTTTGTAAAATTGGCTTTTGGATAGACAACTAGAAGAGAAACAAGCTTTGAGATTGCTGGACAAGAGACAGTGAGAGTGTAGATTGAAGTGAATAAATTTGAGGTAGATCTTACTCTACCAATTGTTCTACACATCAGGTTTGCACTTAAACCTGATCTCAATCTCAAGAATTTGCACTTAGAGACTTGATGTTATATTTGGCATGAATGCAGTGGTTGTTTGCTTTCCAGATAGAGATACTGCTATCAAGGGGATTAGAATAAATAGACTTTACCTAGTGAATGTTCTAGAAATGCTACAAGTTTTCCTCATGAAGTTATTAAGAAAGCTAGTTCCAATAGACATCTGGCATTGCTATTTTGGACATATTGGGATGGATGCTATTAGGAATGTGATGAAAAAGAGGCTAGTTGATGAACTTGATATCATTAGAAACCATAGTCTGAAGAGTGTCTGTAAGAACTATGTTTTTGGAAAGATGAATAACTTACCATACAATAATGATGTGGTTTATGAGATAAGAATATTGGAACATATTTATATTGACCTGTAAATGCCATCTTCTATCACATTAGCAGATGGTTCTCAATACTTTATACTTTTAATAAATAGAACATCATCTTTCTAAACTGTGGAATTTTTGAAGAAAAAGTCAGCTGAGAACATATTAGGAGTGTTGAAAACATATATTACTAAGAGTGAGAGGTAGACAGATTAAAAGCTTCTGAAGGTCAGAGTTGATTGAGGATAAGAGTGGGACAATTATATGCGGGAAGAGTTTTATGCTGAAAAGAGTTTTATCATTGAGTTCACAACTATATATACTTATAAACAGGAATGAAAACAATTCTAGATGCTGTATATATAATGCTTGTGGAATTACCAACAAAATATTGGCTAGAAACAATATACATTACTATCTACTTTCAGAACTTAATACTATCATGTTATTGTCTAGATACTGTTCTAGCTGAGATATGGTTTGGAAAGTGGCAGAGTGTATCATATCTCTAATAATTTGGATGAACAGCCTATACAAAGATTTCTGCTGAGCCAAACATCTTGAAGCTCAAACTAAGGGCAACTAAACTTATCCTGGTTGAGTACTTTAGCCAGAAGAGCTACAAACTTCTAAAATGTACAACAGAAATGGTGTATAGTGTTCAGAATATCATATTTGAGGAAGGAAGAACAAATCATACCAAAGATATAAAATATACTGAGTAGAATGATAGTATAGATTTACTATAAATACAAATATCAGGAGAGTGTGTAAACATAGTGATGAATAACACAACAGTGGATAAATTAGTAGACTCTGAAAAAGGACCAAGTGCTAACAAACAAGACAATCTTGATAATGGTAGTAATGTCATAATAGTAGAAGACTTGGTAGAGGTTGAAGTTACTAAAGAAAATGAGGGAGTTGAGAATATGGAATAAGAAGTAGCTGAAGAAAACTTACTTATAGTAGTGAGAAGATCAAAATATGATCTCAAGCCTTTGAAGAGATAAATTGAGTTGCAAGAGTATCTAGTATATAAAGAAAGAATCTCTGGGACTTTTATAACTATAGTTGGTGGTATGTATATACTAAAGACATACTAGAAGGCTATATAGAAACTTGACACTTGGGTTAAACCAATATTGAAGGAGATTAATATAATGAAGGCAAGAGGCATATATAACCTAGTTAAAAGGCCAGATAGTAGGAATATGATATGATCAAAGTGGATTTTTGCTCCAAAGTTTAATAGTAAGAGACTAGTCAGTGGTTGGAAGGCTTATATTATTGTATCTTATATTATTGTATAGGGGTTTACACAGGTGTAAGGTGTTGACTTCAATGAGATATATATAACTATAGCCTACCTTGAGTTGTTTTATCTTCTACTAGTAGTGGTTATCTTAGTAGACCTTTACCTCTAGCAGTTAGACTTTGTGGCTACTTATCTGAATAGTGATATTGACATTGACATTTAAATGGAGCAACCAGAGGGTCTTGTGGAGAGAGAAGGAAGAGAAAATGTCTGAAAACTCTGTAAAACCTTGTATGGAACAATACAGAAAGAATACAACTGGTTTAAGACATTGAGCTAAATATATAAAAAGCTAGAATATAGTTAGTCAGTTCTGAGTAGAACTAACTATTGGAACATGATACATCTCTAATAAGAAATTCACAATCACCTGCACATATACAAATAACACTATAAGTAGATTATTAGATGAAGAGAAAGCTAATAAGACAAAACAGGAGCTAGGAGATCATTTTGAGGTAAAGGTGATGTTGGAGATAGACCACATCTTGGGTATTAAAGTAAAAAGAACAAAGGAAAAGATTAGGATATCTCAGAGGGCATATGTAAAAAAAATGTTGGAAAAGTTCAATATGGCTAATTGTAAATTTAGATTAATCCCACTCATAGTTGGAACATCTTTGTCAACAAATGACTTATCCACTAATGAGAAGGAAGTTTTAGAAATGAAGAATATTCATTACTATGAGACATTGGAATCATTGATGTGGTTGTAAGTGGGTACTCAATCTGATCTCTTGCTTGCCATCAAGCTATTCTTGTGTTTTGCATCAAACTCTTGTTGTGTACACTGAAAAGCTATGAAACATGTGTTAGCATATGTGAAGAGCATATTGGAGTATGATATTATATAAAGAAGCAAGTTTTCAGCCTGTAAGTTTTGTTGACTTGGATTTTACAAATAGCAAGAATACTTGGAGATTAACTGAGGAATATACCTTTTATATAGGGGGAGGTTCTGTGTTTTGGGCTACTAAGAAGCAAAAAACTGTTGCTATGTCAACAACATAGGCTAAGTACATGGCAGTTTTATATTCAGTTTAATAGGCTATATGATTATCATCTTTCTTTAATAAAGCTTTTCTTTTACAAAAATATCTAGTTACTATTTTTGTCAATAACAATAAATTAATTAATATGACAAAAACTTACTGAAAATACAAGAGAATGAAATATATTGATGTCTACCATTATTTTGTTGAAAAAGTGAAAACTAAGGAGTTCAAGCCAGTATACATTCCAAGTAATAATATATCACAAAATAAACTACTCACTTATTTGTGATATCTGAACTTTAAGTACACTCTTAGAGGTTCAGGAGTCATTCAGAAGTTCAATAATGATGACAATGATGATTAAAATTAATACAGATGTCAATGATAAATTGATGTAAATTGATGTTATTAAGTCTGAGGTCTAATCCTTAGACACAGAAGTATATATACAAAAGAGTGATGGTCTGTGCACAAGCTGTTGCCATCACATGATCAAAACTTGTACCTGATGGGAGCTGTCATTTGTCATAGCAGCTGTCAGGCTAATTTTAAAAGATAACTAATTATGTCATTATATTGATATGCTTGTATCTCTATCAATACTTATTACTATAAGATATACTATAAATAATTGGAAATGGTTTGATGAGCACTTTACAACGTGAGTTTGATCGTGCGAATCTGTCCAGCCATTTATGAGATATTAGCAAATGGAGATTTTACAGTTACTGATGACCCAATATCTTGGTTGTTTGTTGTTGCTTTTGTACATCCCATATATGTGCAGATAGCCTTCATTTGTGACTTTTCAGCACAACTTGGTTTGTGAAAATTGGTTCACTGGTTGTAGAGATACAAGCTGAATGAAGTTTGTGACATAATAATATAACTAATCTTTTTACAAGAAGACTTCTTGTTACAATCTTAAGACCAAAGAGTTAGTCAAAAAAAAGAACTTTGGATTGGGTTATCACAAGAGAACTCAATCAAGTTCCTAGTACAAAACTGTCTATCTTATATACATTAAGTTACTGGTTTGTACTACAGTATTACTAACCTACCCTAAAGGTCATGTGACCTATAACCAATGTGTAATACCAAGTCACATTGAGTGTGACAGTTTGTGACAGTTACATGTGATGTCACACTAAACCCTAATCTTAAGTTCTAAAATAAAATAAAATAAAATAAAAATGAAAATAAAATGGAATCTATTGTTTGCAATTCTAACACTCCTATATAATATTATAAGAATGACTCAAGGCTACAAGGTTGGTTTGTATTCTGATTACTAATATCTGTACCCTCTACATATAAGGAAAGCATGTTATTTGAACTATTAGTCTCATACTGGATATTAAACATCCTTTATTTAGGAGTTATATATAATAATTGAAAGTTCTCCTTCTTTGTTTGCTTTGTCTAAGAGAAGTCATTATTTTGAGTCTCTATTCTATCCATGTATGAAAAAGAAGAGAGATCTGGTTGTACCAAAGATTCTCTCAAAGAGTTTTCACAGTTTCTCTGTTACATGTTACCATACAAGATAGTGGTATAAAAGAGAGAAGTGCTTGGTGGATAGATCCTTCCTTATTGAAAGGTTTTTTTACTACTAAAAAAACTTCATATCAGATTTGGGGTTGTGCAATAGTAATAGAGTGAGAGAGAAAATATGAAGAATAATGTATAGTCTATAGGAGATTAGAGTAGGGAAATAACAATATTATGTTAAGGATAATTCACACTCACTGGAATTATCTGTAAGTAGCACAGAAGATGGGTGTCAGAGTTGTGAATGTCAGAGTTGTGAATGCTAGACTATATTTTATTTTATTTTTCTATTTTATTTCTATTTTTATTTCATTTTTCATCTCTACTTTACCTAGGATTAGAATAAAGTATGAAATTATAGGTCACATGGTACTGTAACAGTCACAGTCACAAAATCATATGATACAGAGAAGATTATAGAAGGTTCTGGAACAAATGACATTATACAACATGACAAAAGCATGTTGGCCTTATAGATAATACATGGGCATTAGAGTAGGCTAGATACAACATAGCATAGACCAGGAACCAGGTGTATATAAGATAGAGTAGTCTGTACTAGGGACTCTATTGAGTTCTCTTGTATTACTCAATATAAGAGTGGTCTTTCATTCTGACTCTTTAGACCTATGTTATAATATTAAAACTTGATACCCATCTCTTAGACCATTCAACACTAAGCTCTCTTTGCTTTTACTCTCTTATCATTCTCAACTGAAGGGTAACACTGCTCTTTAGTTAAGAAGAGTTGCTGGGCCCTAAACATAAAGGGATATACTAGTTAAGCAAGGGAAGCTTGACTGTTTGTTTGTATCAAAGTCCACTGATACATTTCAAATGTATCACCTTTTGTGGATATGCTATATACATTCTTCTAGTATCAGCTCTGTACTACAGATTCAATTGTGGTCTGTCTATACAGGAGAACAACAAGAGTTCTTAGAAATCTTGTTTAGAGTAGAATGGTCTTCTTAGGCCAAAATTGTTTACAGTTCTCTTAAGGCAGTAGATAAAAAGTAGTCAGTAAACAATATAAGGTGGGACAAGAAGAGGGCCTACTAACACTTACAGAGATTGATTCTAGTTCAGAATACAAGTCAGAGAGAGAAACCAACACAGGTTCTGTCCTCTCTTTATATACATCCTCACTATCCACACCATCAACTCCTCTCTCACCATTATTACCACCATCATACACTATGAGTTAACATGACTTATATACTATTATCAGACAGCAACAAGAGTAGTTAGCTGCAATGCAGGTACAAATTAAGGCCCTGATTGTAGAAGGAGCAGAGACGAGAGAAGGAGGAGCAATAGAAAGATCCAACACAGGATTCAATATAAAGATAGCTAAGCTATCAGTTTTTAATGGAGAAGCAGAAAGAGTAGGAGGATTTATTATGGCATGTAAGCTATACTTGAGAATGAGGGTGAGAGAAGCTACAGTAGAAGAACAAATTCAATGGGTGTTGTCATATGTGCAAGAAGGGTCAGTAGATGTATGGAAAGAGAATATATTAGAAGACTTGGAAACAGGAGGAGCAGAATTTGGATTAGCGAGAGAATTCTTGCTAGAGTTAAAAAAAGAGTTTGGGGGAGGAGATGAAGAGTCAGTGAAAGTAGCAGAATTAAGAAGGTTGGAGCAAGAAGGAAGAACAATAGAAAAATTTGTATAGGAATTTCAAAAAACAGTAAGAGGAAGCAGATATAAAGGGAGAGCATTAATGGAGGAATTTAAAAGAGGAATGAGCAGAGCAATCAAAAGGAAGCTAATGGAGGTAGAAAGATCTCCAACCAGTATTAAGCAGTAGTACAAATATGTTACTAATTTAGACAGACATTGGAGAGAAAGTAAGATAAAAGAAGAAAGGTTGAGGGGATGATGGGAGAATAGGGCTCAGACTTCAAGGTTAAACAATATAGGAATTCGATGGCAACAACTGCTACAACTCCAAGTTTGGCTGAGGAGACAGGAGGTCTCTCAACAGAGAGCACCAATAGAGTCTGCTCCAATGGAAGAAGTAGAAAGAACAAATGTAATGATGATACACCCAAATCAGCAGGTAAGATTTGTGCCTTAATGAGACCAATATGCCATAGAGATGGATAGGGGAAATAGAAACTGTTATAACTGTGGGGATTCTGAACATTCAGCAAGAAATTGTAGGAATAAAGAGATAGAAGGCAGAATTGAGGAAGGTAGAAGACTAGAATATAGACAAGGAAATAATAGACAGAGAATGATAAAAGGAGAGAACAGACAAAATAATTTAAATAGGAAGTGAGACTTGATACTCCTTGATTAAGTCTCAAAAATAGGTATACAGTACTCTCTAGGGTAATAGAGAATACATCCTGCTGTGATCTAAACAATAGGAAGCTCTTAAGAGAAGTAATGGTGAAAATTGGATTAGAAAGAGTTGATACACAACAAGGAGTAATAGTGGAGGCATTGTTAGACAGTGGTGCCACAGAATTAGTAATGAGTTCAGAGTTTGCTAAAGAGCAAGAGTTCAAGTTAAAAAAAAATAGAAAGACTAATCTATGTAAGAAATATGGATGGGACTTGTAATAAAGAGGGGCCAATAGAAAACACAGTAGAGGTAAATATTTATTATTAGGGACATAGGGAGAGGACAGAAATAGATGTGATAGAGGGCAGAAGTAAAATGTGATTTTAGAAATGCCATGGCTCACTTGTCACAATTCTGAAATTGATTGGAGGATAGAAAAAATGAAGATAACAAGGTGTCTAGAGAAGTGTGGGAAGCAGTGGAGGCCAAAGCAAGGAAAATTGGAGTGGCAAAAACAAAAAGAAAAGAAAGCAAAGAAAGAGAGAGAAGAGAAAAAAAAGAAATAGAAAAAGGAGAAAACAATGCAAATAAACAAAGTGGTAGAAGAATAGGAGATTTAGGATAAAGAAGAAAAGGCAGAAAGATCAGAGAAAGAAGTAAAAGAATTGGTACCAGAGTGATTTTACAAGTTGAAGGAAGGATTTGCATCAAAGAAAGGGAAAGTGTACTCCTTGTCCAGAGAGGAGAGAGAGGAGGTAAGAGAATTTATTTAGGAGCAGATGAGGAAGGGATACATAAGGCCATTAAAATTACCACAAATAGCACCAGTGTTTTTGTGAGAAAGAAGGATGGAAAGAAGAGGATGGTGCAAGATTACCAGTATTTGAATGAGTAGACAGTAAAGAACAACTACTTATTGCTACTTATTTTGGACATGGTAGAAAATATTAGTACAAAAAAGGTATTTATGAAGCTAGATTTAAGGTAGGGATACAACAACATAAGAATTAAGAAGAGAGATGAGTGGAAAGTGGCTTTTATAACACTAGAGGGATTATTCAAGCCAACAGTCATGTTTTTCGGTCTAACAAATTTGCTAGCAACATTCCAAACTATAATGAATGAGATCCTAAGGAATTTGATAAATACTGGAGAAGTAGCAAGTTTTATTGATGACATAATAATAGGCATAGAGAAGGAAGTGGGGTATGATAAGATGATAGAAGAAGTTATTTGAGCTGAAGGATGAAGAATTAAAGATGGAAATAATCCAGTTATATTATGATACACTGGTAGCAGAATATAGAGGAAGATAGAAGACAATAGAGTTGGTGACAAGAAATTACTGGTAGCTAGGTATGACAAAAGATGTTGGAAAATACATAGAAGGATGTGATGCATGTCAGAGGATGAAGAATAGAACTGAGGCACTAGCAGGGAAGTTGTTGGCAAACAAAGTACCAAAAAAGGTGTGGACGCACTTAATGGTGAACTTCATTACAAAAGTGGTAGGGAAGGATGTGATATTGGTAGTATGTGATAGGTTATTAAAAATAGCACATTTTATAGCAACAATAGAAGAAACATCAGTAGAAGAACTGGCAAGACTGTTTAGAGACAACATGTGAAAGTTACATAGATTGCTAGAGAGTGTGATAAGTGATAGAGGATCTTAGTTTGCAGCAGAGTTGACTAAAGAGTTGAATAGAATATTAGAGATAGAAACAAAGTTGTCAATGACACTCCACCCTCAAATGGATAGGCAGATGGAACAGATGAACCAAGAGTTGGAACAGTACTTGAGGTTCTTTACAGAATATAGGTAGAAGGATTGGCCAAAATGGTTAGTAATAGCTGAGTTTGTGGTAAACAACAAGGTTCATTTAGCAACAAAAGTATTGCCCTTCATGGTGAATTATGAAAGAGAGTTGAGAATGGGAGCAGATATTAGAAGGAAAGAAAAAGTAGAGAAAGCAACAGAGTTTGTAGAAAGAATGAGGAAAGTTTAGAAAGAAGCAGGAGCAGCATTGAAAAAAGCACAAGAAGAAATGAAATGGCAAGTAGGTAAGAGTAAAAAGAAGGTAGAGACATGGAAGAAAAGAGATAAGTAATGTTGAGTACAAAAGATTTAGTGTCTAGGAAGAGATTGATGAAGAAGTTGATAGAGAGATATATGAGACCATATGTAGTAGAAGAAGTAGTATCAAAGAATGCAGTGAAACTGAGATTACCAGTCTTTATAAGGATCTATTCAGTAATCAACATGAGTGGAGTATTAAGATATAGAGAACCAGTGTTATAAGACGAAAGTGTGGACAGACTTTAGGGTTAGGGTTAGGACAGATAAGATATAGTAGTAGTTATATTATTAGTCTACAACGAGAGAGAGAAGGGCACATGACTGGGAAGTCACATGACATGATGTCATCAGCCTAGAGCAGTCTAGAGTGGTCTAGAAGGATTAGGAAGAGTCTAGAGATAGAGTGACATCAAGGAACATGTTAACAGTATGGGTTCCTCATGGTGTACACATGGTGCATGCATGGTCAACGGAAATTAAGAGTATGACATCAGGGCATATGTATACGGCATGCTGGCCTTGAAGTAGATATATGGTGGATGAGTAATGGACATGAGGACAGAGCATGGACATTAGGGTAGGACAATGCACAGTTGTAGCATGGACCAGTGTTAGTTTATATAAATAGTCGGTAGAATACTGTTGTGGTTCCCTGTTGAGTTCTCTTGTGAATACACAACTCGTGTTCCCCACTAGATATTTGCCCTTTGAGATTGATTGCTTGTACTGCTATTGGACACTGGTCTAGTGGTTGCTACAATAACTAGGGAAAGGATCTTTTGCAAAAGACAGAGGAACCAAATCTAGTAGAAGTGGATAAAGTAGAAGAATGGGAGGTGGAGAAGATATTGAATAAAAGAAAAGTAAGAGAAGTAGATAAGTATTTGATAAGATGGAAAGGTTTTACAGTGGAAAATGACATATGGGAAAAAGAGGAAGATTTAGAAAACACAAAGAAGTTAGTAGACAAGTTTGAAAGAAAATTGAAGGCAGAGATTAGATAGCAGGAGAGGATAAATAAAAGGTGGAAGATAAAGCTAAATCAAAATATGGAGGAGTTTAAAAAAGATGAATTATCAGGGAGATATACAGCAAAAGTATTGTATAGGTGGGATAATAAAAAGTTCAAAGATGAGTATTTAAAGAAGTGGGAAAAGAATTGAGAAAGATGGAAGAGGAAGACAATATGGGGAGGAGAAGCAAGTTCCTCTGGAGTAGGAACCTTGAAGGGAGGGTAATGTCAGAGTTGTGAATGCTAGATTACATTTTATTTTTCCTTTTTATTTTATTTCCATTTTCATTTCATCTCTACTTTACCTAAGGTTAGGATGAAGCATGATATCACAGGTCACATGGTACTATAACAGGATGGTCACATTATGTCACAGTCATAGTCACAAAATCATGTAATAAGTCTAATAATTTAGTATTACACTTGTTCTTAGTCTATATTTGAAAAACCTGTTTTCAAATTACAACTATGTAACAGAGCTAAGTTAGGTATAACTTCTTTCAGTTGAAGCCAAGATTATCATTTATATAGTATACTG
>Ga0157364_1005217_pt1 | contig 13181 bp, 8 predicted proteins | sample AttsexASBM2_FD_111476 | JGI IMG/M metagenome (GOLD analysis project Ga0157364, IMG submission 111476) | Fungus gardens microbial communities from leaf cutter ant in Ribeirão Preto, State of São Paulo, Brazil - Atta sexdens ASBM2 | ecosystem: Host-associated > Fungi > Mycelium > Unclassified ... | reverse complement strand
TAAAAAAGAAAGATAATAGATAATTCGTAAAAATTGTTTATAGCGTATATATTTTTAAAATAATAATACACGTACACACACACACACACACACACACACACACACACACAAATGTATACTTTATTTTTATTTGCGTGCGTGCGTGTGTGTATACATATATTATTAAATTACAACTCACATTTAATTACAATTTTCATAAGATATTTAATCAATTATTATTATTTTTCATTTACTTATTACTGTTTAATATTATTATTATTATTAACGTGAATATTATCTTTATATAATGAATTCATTAACATTATATTATTATATAATTCTGATTGAAAAATATATACGCTATAAACAATTTTCATGATCGAATTATTTCTTTTTTTTTTTAGAAAAATCATTCTGTAGCTTTATAAAAATTCAAATTTATAAGCGCCTTTCCAATTCATAACATGGCGGCAAGTCAAGACCTAGGATCCACTATATCAAAGGTGCTGACGCTCAATGTCCATATTATATGTACTTATACTGTGCTATAAGTTTCCTTCTAATTTTTGATAATCTGTGATTCTAGTCTTCATGATTGTAGTGTTTCGTGGATGTGACAGATTTCCTAACCTGCATAATCATCAACTTTAATGATTTGTATTTCGATTCACAAGGCAGAACGTTCTTTTCTCGTCAAATCTTAATTTTTACGCGAAAACGAATCAATTAAGTATATTTTTATCAAAATTTGTGGTGATCAAGATATTCTCAACCTTTATCCTTTTTTGTACCAAATTCTTTTGTTTTACGCAAAAACGTGTCGAAAAAGTGCCTAATTTTATTGATTTTTGAGGTGCAAAGGACTGAATACTGTATAATAATAATTTACCATGTGTATGTATGGATTGTGTTTCACCAGAAGATAGTAATTTATTTTTCCTAAGCGTTATTTTATTATTATTTTCTCGCTTGCTCGTCTTTCTGCTCAGCGTATCTACTTGCCTCCGATCTATTCATCATTTGACAATATGATGCCAAATATGGATATATATGACAGTTTATACTTGTGAGTAGATTATAAAGAGAATATATTTGCATAGAATGCACTTTATTTTGTAAAATACATATATGGAAAAATTATGTGTGCTACCAATTTTATTGCTTACTTTAATTATCAATTTTATTTTTGCCAAGATATGCTACTCCAGAGAAGTTTTTCATAGAATCAGTCGGAACTAAGGTCCTGCTAGTAGTCGATAGAGTGAGTCAGCAGATCTATACTCAAGGTAATTAATAGACAATTTTATGTGTTAGAATTAAACTAAAGTTGATGATTTTTGTTTCCTTTTGTAGTCGGCACTGCTAATCAGATCCCAACAACTGCCAGCCGTAGAAAAATATGGGGATTGGTAGGAACTATACATCTCTTGGCATGTCGTTACCTTATTGTTGTTACGGATGCTCAGATGTGTGGGACTATAGCTGGGCATAACATCTTTAAAATATCTTCAACAGATGTGATACCCTATACTAGATCCTTTTTGCATTTGACTGAGAAACAGGTCCAAAATAATTCTACATATCTGGAGATGATAAAATCTGTCTTAAATACACCATACTTTTACTTCAGTTATACCTATGACCTCAGTCATACTATGCAGAGGTTGCATAACACAACACCTGAATTCTTGCAAGTAAATATGTTTTGATTGCTACTTTATGCAGTGTTGTAAGCAGTTTTATGGTAAAGGACATGTCATTATTTAGATGCCACTTCATGATAGAGCAGATCCCAGGTTCGTATGGAATGCGTATCTTCTGCAGGACCTAAGTGCAAGACCAGAGCAATACAAATTTTGTTTACCTATCATTCATGGCTGTATCCTTCAATAATGTTGTATCATTAAAATTTTTAAGTGTTTATATTTTTCTGTAATGAGCCCCCTTAACAATTGATTATATAGTCATCTCACTGAACACAGTGGTTGTGAATGGCGTTGCATTCAATTGGGGTATTGTCTCTAGACGTGGTATACATCGTGCTGGAACAAGATTTTTTTCACGTGGTATAGATGCCACTGGAAATGTATCCAATTATGTAGAGACAGAGCAACTGATCGAGGTAAATGGCAATTGCAGTTCCTTCGTGCAAACGCGTGGATCCATTCCTCTGTTTTGGTATCAAGCACCAAACTTGAAATACAAGCCAAAACCACAGATTAGTCCACATGAGGATCATCAAAGCGCTTGTGCTCGTCACTTTGATGTCCAAATCTTTCATTATGGAAAACAAATTTTAGTGAATTTGGTAAGTTTTTTTTTTACATTTATATATTTATGATATTTAGATTCTATAAAATTAAAATAATTATGAAAAAAGCTTTTTCGTGAATTATATTTATTCGTACTATCTGCAGAGATTGACTTAGAAATTTTTTATTTCATAGAAAAAAACTGTTATTGTTATATTTATAAACATACCAGTATTTTGAACAGATTGATCAATGTGGACCAGAAGCATTGCTAGAAAACGCATATCGTAATTTAGTGCAAAGAATTAACAATCAAAATATTCGATATGAGGCTTTTGATTTTCATGCGGAATGCAGAAGACTGAGATGGGACAAATTGAACACTTTAATGGACCGATTAACACATGATCAAGAACAGATGGGGTATTTCTTATTGATGAGGGACGGAGCATTATTTTCGGCTCAGGATGGTGTTTTCCGTACAAATTGTATCGACTGTTTAGACCGAACAAATGTTGTACAAAGCATGCTGGCGAAGCGAGTTCTTAACGAAGTATTGAGCAGGCTAGAGATACTTAGAAAGGTGGAAGATCATCCTGCATTTGAAAATCTTTTCAAACAGGTATTTTATTTTTTCAAATAAAATTTTTCATATAATTTTTTCTAAATTTTTAATATTAAACAAAATCAAGGAGTAGTCTTATAATACGTACATAAATAATAATTATAATAATAATAAAAATAATAATAAAAATGAGATAGTCTGACAAGTCTGACAAAATGATTTTTTAATAATAAAAGTAGTTTTATTGATTAAAAAAATTGTTTATTAATATTTTTAGATTTGGGCAGATAACGCAGATGTAATAAGCATCCAATATTCAGGTACAGGAGCATTGAAAACTGACTTTACGCGAACTGGAAAGCGTACTAAATTGGGTGCAATGAAAGACGGTTTAAATTCTCTGACAAGATATTACAAGAACAATTTCGCCGATGGACATAGACAGGTAAATAATTCTTGAAAACATTCTTCTCTCTTTTGATAATATTATAAACGATATTTTATGGATATAGACAGGTAAATAATTCTTAAAAACATTCTTCTCTCTTTTGATGATATTGTGAACGTTATTTTATGTTGTACAGGATTCGTTGGAGCTCTTTCTAGGTCGTTACATCGTTCAGGATGGCGAATGTACTTCCATTCAATGTCCCTTAGAATCCGAACGAAATTGGCGTTATGCTACATTCCCACTTGTTCTTTTAGTCGCGTCCTCGATGTTGGTCGCTCACATAATCTTACCATCACGATATACAACAGAAATATTACTCTATATGCTATTCTGGGGCGCCATGGTGGCTGGCACCTTCGCCACCATTATCCACCATGGCAAGCAATATGTCGATAAGCCAAAATTACTTTAGAATTAATTAATGATTTTATAAAATTTTAAATTATATATATTGTACAATATGGATAACCAATGGCGATAAGAAACTGTAGATTATGTTTTGCACCATTATCATTTGATCAACAGTTATCAATTGATATGTTGATTTTTGTTTCGCGACACAAAAATAGATCTCATCATGCAACAACTAATTAACAACGACTATTTTCACAAAGTTAATTTATGTTGATTTATGTTGATTTATGAAGAGTTCTATTCACAGTTACACAAGCAGTTGCATCTGTCAAATGAGCTTTTATTTTAGTATAAAGTTGATGGGAGGGGGGGGGAGACGGTGTCCATTACAAATTATTATTACAATGAAATTTGCACTTTTCGCAGAGAGTATAGTGGAGTCTATTCTCGCAAATGACATTCATTCCTTAAGATTCGCTTGACATTTTGTAACAAGCTTTCCTGACATATTGTAAAAGATTAAGTCATTAATCTGTGGTAGGATAAGCAGTAAGGCAGTCTGAAAATTCTCAAATAAAAGATTGGACACGAGAATTTGATGTGCTATATGTTTCAGGATCTGCTTAAGATAAAATGGAATATATTGGAATATTCACCCATCTCATTCTATCTCATAGACTTTCTACAATAAATTATTATCTAAGCTTTAAGTCTTAAAAGCCATAAGAAATTGATCAATTATTCTTTTCATATTCAACTGTGATTGGTCAATTTCTTATAGTTTAGAAATAATTGTTAGAAAGCCTATTATACATCTATAGGGGCCAAAAGTCTGGATCCAAATATCTCATAAACGATGCATTTTAGAAAAAAATGTTTCTTACAAAAGTAAGGCTTAAAAAGATGCATTCAACGATAAAGTAATTATTTGATCTAGGATGGCGTTATTAAGGTCGGATCAAGGTCAACATAAATTTTTTAAATGAAATTTCCCCCTTTTTCATTACATTTTTTTGTAGCTTATCGAGAGCTTTTCAAAACACTATAATTAAGTTCATTTTCATTAAATACTTTGCGAGTTATAAGGCTTGAAAGTTACCGTCGGCATTAGCATTACCCAAGATATCTGACCGGATAAAACCTCTTGAATATTGGAGATTATTTCTCTTATTTTTATTTTTACATAAAAATGAATTTTCAGTGCAAAAATGAAAATAAGAGAAACAATTTCCAGTGACCTTGATCTTAACAAATGTTATTCAGGACATGATCCTGAACAACATTCATATTTTAGCCGTCGATCTTGGGTAATGCTAATGCCGACGGTACTGTAACTTTCAAGCCTTATAACTCATAAAATACTTAATGAAAATGAACTTAATTATAGTGTTTTGAAAAGCTCTTGATAAGCTACAAGAATATGTAATGTAAAAAGGGGGGGGGGGTCCATATTGACCTTAATCTGACAACGCCATCCTAGGTTAAATAACTATCGTTGAATGCGTCTTTTTAAGACTTTTGTAAGAAACATTTTTTCCTAAAATGCATCGTTTAAGATATTTATGTATTCAGACTTTTGGCTCATCCTGTATATCACATTCTATCTTAATCATCTTTAAAAATATGGTGGATCAATAAAAATTGTCTAAACTGTGCCCAAACTCTTATTTAAGGATCTTTAAGGTGATCATAAACAAAGCTAAATGATCGTGTTAGATACTCACCGTCCATAGATAATCCATAGATATCTGAGGTAAGCATGAGAATGGTTTCCAGTTCAGAACTGAGAGAATTCATGGAATCCTTTTCATGGGATCTTTTGTTACATTTTTTTTTGTAGAAGTTTGAAATAATTATTTTCCTCACAATGGATGTTTTTTTTAGAAATATACTCTACATACAAAACTTTTATTTTATAATTAATTATACTAATTATTTATACTATAACGAACATTATTTTAATTTTTATGATTTCATGGCTGTTTTCTTTAAAGATATCAAAAGGTTTGTGGGTTATCGCCGTGTTCTTATTACTAATGCCAATGTTTCGTGAACTTTGCCGTTCACTTCATCAGTGCAAACAGCGCACTGATACTGAACTGCTCCTCCAGAAAACTTTATGTAGACTCTGTAGAAGGGAGTAAAGGATATGTTGGGAAAGAGAGGAGATCTTCCTTGTCATGTAAAGTCATTTTTCACAAACGTCCCAATAAAAGAAATCCTAAATATAATTAAAACCTCACATAATGTCCCCAATAACATCATCCCATTTAATTGAGCACTAACGATTACATATTTTACCTACAATAACTAATTCTACAAACAAATTCTAGAGTGACTATGAGCTTCCCCATCTCTTCTGTAATTGCAAACATGTTCATGGAGCACTTGAGAAAAGATCCTTTGTAAAGCGATCAATAAACTAAAAATTGGTTTCGTTATGTAGACGATACTTTTGTAATCTGGAGACATGGTAGTGATGAACTTCATAAATTCTTAAACTTTTTCAATAACATCCTAATATTCAATTTCCCATGGACATGGTAAGCTTCTCTTGGATGTTCTTGTCAAAGAAGACAATACCCTGGATCATGAAGTATACAAGAAGCCAACACAGATACTTATATGCCAAGATGCACCACCATCCAGCACAAAAACAGTTGGCAATACACTTACTTATGCATAGAGCAGTATCTTATCTCTGATAAAAAACATCTACAAACAGAACTCAATTATTTGAAACAAACCTTACAGCGGAACGATTGCCATAAGAAAAAAGTGGGTAGGACAATTAGCAAACATAGGAGCGGGACAAAGAACAACTTGGACACGCAGGAAGAATTAAACAAAAGAAGCCTCTCCATTCTTCCATATGTAAAAGGAACAATAGATCGAATCGACAGGATTTTTGAACAAACACAACATCCGAACCATTTTCAAGTCTCCAAGGAAGCTTGAGCAAATCTTGAGAAATCCTAAAGACCAAAGACCTCCACTCAGTTCCGCAGAAGTACACAAAATATTTACTCTTACGAGAAAGTATACATCGATGAAACCGGAAGAATAGTCAACGTATGCATAAAGGAATATTAACGGGCTGAAACATGCCACTCAATCAGCATTGGCAGAACATAGCATTAAGGACATCAAATATTATTCGACAAAATGATTAGTTATAATGACGTCATATTTCCTAAGGAAGTACAGAGGCCCTAGAAATACAGAAACATCCAGACAATTTGAACAGAGACTCTTTCACAACAGAAACTCTTCTAATATAAATAGAATATGAAGATTGTTCTCTTGATTGGAGATCAAGAAAGACCTCCTCTTTCTCCAACATATCTCACCCCTCTCTACAGGGTGTTTCCTGGAGGAGCAGCTCAGTATCAGTATGCTGCTCGCCCTGATGGAAGTGAACGGCAAGGTTCATGAAAAAGTTGGCATTAGACATTAATGGACAAAAACACAGCAATAACCTACAAACCTTCTGATATCTTTAAATTATTTTAATTATTTATCTGAAATCAAATTTTTATTATAATTAGAATAAAAAAATGAGATAAATTAAAAAACGGTTTAAATGTAATCTAAAAAGAGTTAGAATTAAATGCTTAGTCATTTTTCGTAATAATGGTAATATTTATATTTTTTAATAGTTTAATATAAATACCATCATTACATTATTTACCATTATTAGTTCGTTAATTTATTTTTCGAATTTTAAATAAATTTTATTGTTAATTTTTTATATTATATTTGATGGAAATTTCATTTAGATTGATTTCAGTAGAATTTCATAAATTCTATGAATAATGAATTCGAATTATAAATTGATTTTTTATAGATATAGAAAAAATACAAATTACAGTTACTCGAAATAAATAAAGTCATAAGAGACAATTTAATAAAATAAAAGCCAAATTTTTATTCATCTACCTTTTATTCGAGTATAGAACGAAAACTAATTATTAATAAATTAGAAAAGTCAAAATGAAAATAATAATTACATAAATGAAATTGATTTATAAAAATAAATTGATTGCATCGTCGGCGATTATATTGGCGCGTTACTGATTCGCAAAGTGCTTAAAGTAGGATTAACATTGTAAATTAAGTCATGTGTAGGGAATATTCGAATTTCCATAAGCATGGAACCTTGAGCCAAAATACATACCGTTTTTAGAATTTACGTACATGTATATGTATTATATTTTATTATACATCCATGGTTATAAATTATGGCTGTCTATTTAAATGTAAACAAGAAATATGTCAGAAAGAATGTTTTAGTATATCAAAGTCTTGTCGTTGAAAAAAAGAAAAAGTTGAGTTTGTTCCGAATTTGTTCGTTGAATTATGCGTTCGTAATTTATCCTTCTTGTGGATGCTTGCGAATATTTGCATTGTAACGTGATATAATTGCATTCAACAAAAAGTTTATTTTGCAATTGTTGGAAGTTTTCTTCAACTTCTTGATTGAACTATCATACTTTTTTAGATCTAGGCTGTGTTCGGAGAGCGCTATTTGTGTTATACCATCCTTGTTTTACGTTTAATGACGATGAAGATAGAATGACACTAGTAGCATTAATAATAGCGTCTCCCCGAACCCTAGAAATGGTCCTCAGTAGACAATCATAAAATGATTGCAAAACTATTGTGTTCTACTGAACACTACACAACTTGACTACAATTAATAACTGAATCATACAATCAAACACAATACTATAATATACTATACACTCTTCTATTTACTTATTATGAGTTTAATTATGGATTTAATATTTTATAGACTTAATGCTCCTGTTTGCTCACCACTACTATCTCAATTTGTGACATCAGAAAATAATACGTGTAAAAATAAAGAGTTAAACAATACATGCTCGGGGCACGTATTATGGAACTTCCTTCCTTCCTCTTTGATTGGCCTGCGCCCTTTGTACCAAGATTACCGAGGCGATTTGGCCAATAACGAATTAATGGTCTTCAAAGTGACTAATCTGTATAGAAAAATGCATCGGCCATCTCGAACCGGACAAACGGGAATCTTGAAACAGGATAATGTAATAGGATAATCCAAACAAAAAAATGACAAAACGATCTTCCTGCCTGAAGACCTTGAGTGCCTGCGTCTATAATAGTCTAAACACTTTCGCGCCGCACGGATGCGCGTCTAGACGAATGAAGGAATTGAGAGCTAGAAGATACAAATGCACAGTCAAAGCCGGCCACGCGAGAAACACGTCCAACGTACCCGCTTGGGTAGTTTCAGACACTATTATTGCGAACTGTTTTGAATTAGATTCCAATTGAAATTAAGTATTTCGTTTTCCACAAAACACAATAGAAATCTAGAAAATAATCGAATTACAAATCGGAGTCTATTCTGAACAATTTCATAGTACGTACTCAGAAGCGAAAAAATATAATAAAAATTCTTGCAAAATATATTAATATATATTAATATATGGAAATATAAAATCGATTAACCCGATTTGTAAATTATACCATAACTTTCCTTTTGTTAATAAACAATTAATAAAATGAATTAATAAGACATATATATCTAGACTACATTCTAACTAAAATGTGCTCTTCGAGGAAAATTTTCCTTGGAGAAGACGTTTTGGAATAGAAATGATGAAGAGCCAGAAAGAAATCTCAAAAAGGATATGAGAACCTTTTTAATTCCTGTCCCTAAAACCGCAAAATGTTCCTAGAGTCCCTATACCAACGACATATATAAACCAAGGCTGCGTTCCGTTTGATACACATGCTGCATTATTTATCCTTGTTATTCACCGCATGTTAAACAAGAATAAATGATGCATTATGCGCACCATGCATGAATCGGAACGCAGCTCAAGCATTCCCATGCTTTTCAATGGTAGAGTTGAAGCTGAAAATTGACAGTTGTGGTGTTTTAGAATCCGTGGTATTTCACTTAGGAACGTTTATCGTTATTCGATATTTTTTGCTGTTCAATATAAAAATATCGAATAAAAAATTATGAATAAAATATGGATTAGATATTTTTTATTATTCATATTCACTCTCCATTTTTATGAATACTTAAGGACTCTACACAAAAGGAACAGGGAATAGAGAATAAGAATTTCAACTCAGAAATTGTGTATTCCACAATACATGATTTCTGATAGATTGAAATTCCCTATTCCTTTTATTGTGCGGAGCCCCTTATAGAGCGGAATTCATAGACGTTGTTTAAGATTCGAGATGGTCTTAAGCTAGTGCATGAACCAAGAGAGCCATATTAACATCTTAAGATGATTTGGTCAACGCGATGCTGCAAACATTTTGAAGTATTTTTTAATTGGTTAATTTGTAAAATTCTTTCTTCTAATTGATCCATCAAATGCTTCAAAGCATTTGTAGCGAGACTTTGACCACAGCCTTTTTTGCTGCGTTCAGCAAAACGTTTATTTTGCAACTGTTGGAAGTCTTCGCGCTGATTGGGTTATGCTTTTAAATCAAGAGGAATAGTCCAATCTCAGCAGAGAATCATAAAACGGTTGCAAAAATGTTGTGTTCTGCTGAACGCAGCCATTGCTTGAAATAAAAGCCATTCTATAATAATCGCATCATCAGAAGCATCGTCGTAATTATCATGCGATTTTAAAATTGAAGCTTCGGATTGACTAATGTAAAATGGTTTTAAAGGACTATTATTTCCGGTCTTATGGGCAGCAATGAATTTAGCAGTAATGAATTAAGGAGTAGGCGTAGAAATCGATCAATCATAGTTGAATATGAGAAAAATAATTCAATCAATTATGATTGGTCGATTTCTACGCCTACTCTTTAATGAACTACTGTTACTGCCCATTGTAGACCATGCATTACATTTGTTTGTACTTTTAGATCCAACGAAATATGATTAAATGTAGGAGCGCTCAGTATAAGTGATGTCAAGTTTATAAAAAAAATTATTAAATACATTTTTCACCAATTATATTTCTTAGTTTTTGTTTTTATTTTAGATTTTTGAGTTATATATTATAATAATATTTAAGGGCTAATGATTAGTTATATTATTGAAACATAAAAGAAGGAGTTCCCTTTATTGTTTATAATATTGATTGAGACTATAAATAAACGAAGCTTTTCCTACATTAAATGATCAAATATCACAGATCTTTGTTCGTAAATTTAAAAAAAATTGCAAATTTTTTTTAATCTATTCACTGTATAATATTCAATATATTCGATATAATGTCTATTCATTCGGAAATATAGATAGTTTTAAAATATCTTAATATATTCATAGTCAATATTTTTGCTCAATATTGACATGTCTAATTTCACTCTATCGCACTGCTCTCATCAAAATAGAAAAAGAAATACCACGGGCTCTAAACGCCACATAAACTGTCAATTTCCGGTTTCAAGCTACGTAGAATGGGTGCACTCAGTACACAGATGTCTATACTAATACTAGATCGCTAATGGCTTACTTCTCAATCCTATAAATTATTCATTGGATAGGTGGCTGTTTTGGAACAGTGCTATCTGACACATCTTTTTTAATTTTTTTTACATACGAAATATACATTCTATCGTCTTATTTTCTTGTGCACTATGATCAGTGAATCATAATTATAACAAATGAAAACGTTTTGTATAATTGATATTTATGTAGAAATAGATTTTTTAAGTTAGCTTTCAATATATATATTTTTTTTTTATAAAAGGAGATATATTTAAATGTAATAAAAAGGATAGAAATCTTATAGACTTAACTAAAACTATAATTTAACTTATATGAGTGTTGATCTTAATAATAAATTCTACATCTATTTGGGGACCCAAAACATAATCAAACAGAAATTATAATAATAATGTGCTAGATTATCTTAATTATATAATCCGAACGTTAAACCAAAATGTATATATAAGAATGTATATAAGTATATTATAAAAATAATAACCATTGTATAATTAATATAATCATGAATAATAATATTATTCATGATTGTGTATTATGTATATTGATAACTAAATTATCTATAATGTATAGCGAGAAAAATAAAATATAATCATTTAACATGCACTTTTCATTTACACTTTTTGACACTTGTATTTATCTTAATGGGATTGTAAAGGTATTAGATAGAGTATAACGATGATGGTTTCTTTTACCAAATTTTACACATTTACATTTTTGTTAAAGCCATTGATTCAAACAATTCAACAAATAATACAATTTGGCTTTTCTTGTACATTCCCATTGGCTTTCTCGATCTCCTTTAATAGTGTGTGAAAAATATCTGCAACAGACTATAGAAAATGCGTTCAATAAAAATTTCGCAATATATTTCTAGATTGAAAAAGCATCTGTAGATACCTCATTTTGTTTTGCACTGGTTTCTAAAAATGCTGCATTCCAAGAGTTTGCTAAACGTTTTCCTTGATCTGTCGTGATCATACGATCAACATACAGATCTGTTTTATTACCCACTAATACGATCGGAACGCTATAAAACCGAAGATGTTATTCAACATCTATAAATGCTACATGAATGAACATCGAATAAATATTGCATTTGAGAACTTAGATACTTACTGGAGTTTTCCAGTAATGTCGAGTAATTTGTCATAAATAATTTGTACAATCTCAAAACTCTTTGCACTGGTTATGCTATATACTAGAACATAGCCATGAATATCCATCGAATACTGAGTAGGAAATATACTATATTCATCCTGACCAGCTGTATCTACTAACTTGAGTTCATAATCTTGACTATTTACTCGTGTACTTTTTGTGAATGCTGTAACATGCGAAAGACTTATAATATTTTAAAAATAAAAAATTTGAAGTAACAGGACTCTTGATATTTAAAATCCAATAACGAGATAAAAGACTAATAAGAAATAAATAATAAAACTTAATAAAACTCCATTATTCGTTTAAGTATAACATGTAATTATTACATAAGTATTACATGTAATTGTATTCTAGCGCTTTAATTTTTGTACTTTCTACAGTGATTTATTATTTCTATCTTTAATTATATTTATGTTAAACGATATAAACGAATAATGGAGTTTTAATAAGTTTTTTGACTCTTATTAGCCTTTTATATATCGTTGGATTTTAATACTTTTAAATTGCATAATGCATTCAATTTTAATAAATTATAGATTCGTAGAATAAAATAATAAAATAATAGAATAGAATAAAATAATAAAAACTAATAAACGAGAAAAGTGTTTCTTACTATTTTCTATTGTAGGATCATACGAGTCTACAAACTGTCCCTCCACAAATTGTATACTAAGGGATGATTTACCTATTAAATATATATTAAATATATATTTGAGTAAATATATAAATGTATCTTCAGTTATATAATGTTAATCATGTCTTACTGCAAAAAGTTTCAAGTTATATCCCATAGATAATAATAGGTACAGACTGTGATATCCTATAAAGGTTGTAACTATCAGTTTAGAATGAATTAACTTAATTTTTATTACACACATACACACACTCTCTCTCTCTCTCTCTCTCTCTCTCTTTCTCTCTCTCTCTAAAGTATCAAGTTGAAAAAAT
>Ga0157364_1005215_pt1 | contig 13182 bp, 5 predicted proteins | sample AttsexASBM2_FD_111476 | JGI IMG/M metagenome (GOLD analysis project Ga0157364, IMG submission 111476) | Fungus gardens microbial communities from leaf cutter ant in Ribeirão Preto, State of São Paulo, Brazil - Atta sexdens ASBM2 | ecosystem: Host-associated > Fungi > Mycelium > Unclassified ... | reverse complement strand
TATTACAATTCTAAAAATATTGGAGGATTGGGAGGCATTAACATATTAATACAGGGATAATTATACTTGCTATTAATTTATATTAATCATGACGGAACATTTCATTCTTATCACAACATATTTTTTCGTAGCTTGCGAATACAAATATAATTCAAGTATGTGTATTACTTTTTTCGATTTTATAATTTTAACTATTCTTTTAAGTGACTCATATATTTGTCATGTTTTATCTTTATTAGTGTTCTGTTTTTTTTTACAACGGTAATTTTTTCCTTTATTTAATATTTTATCGTCTTCAAATCGATGAGGAATGAATCCTGCAAGTTATATGTTGCGAGAGCCGCTATTGATACCGTTAGTAAATATTTTTGCGAGTAAACTCATATATGTATGCTGTGAGTTGAAGGAAACCTAAGCAGAAGTCGAAGATGCAGCGAAGAAAGAGTGAAAGAGAGAGAGAGAGAGAGAGAGAGAGAGAAAGAGAGAGAGAGAGAGAGAGAGAGAGAGAGAAGATGCAATCCAATGCACCATGGCGCAGCGGGCCGTAAAGGCGCCATGAAGTCGCAAAGAAATGAAATATCTAGTTGTGATGCGGTAGAAGCAACATGTTTATTAATTCTAATTGAGAAACAATATTCTTGATCATTTCATCCACTAGATTTACAAGAGGAGGAAAGGACGAATTCCTAAAGGAATTTCTAACGTCTTTTTCTTATTTCTTTTGTCTTAAAAATATCACAGAATCGTTTTTCTTTTTTTTTTTCACTTGTCTATTGTTATGTTGTCTATTGTTTCTTCTTTTTTTGTTTCATCTTTATTTATTTGCTTCTTCATGTATCAACATTTTCCTCAATATTTTCCTTGGATTACTGATAGAACAAGTTGGATATCAAAATTTTTTAATTGATCCTTTTTTATTCATTTGAAGAAATATTGATGTGTAATATATTTTGTATTATTAGATTAATAACTTGTCTAAGATAACCAACATGTTAGTTAAAGATCAAAAGACAATTTTCTATGACGTATTGCGTATCTTTAAGTTTTACTGATATCACTACAACTGTGTAACCTCGCATCGAGTTTTCATACAGGGGCATCTACGTCTCGCGCGATTCCAACTTTCGGAGAAAGCACGGCTCTCTTCTCTTCTCCTCTGTCTGCCATTAGTATCGTGTTCCGAGATACGTCGCCCTTGTGTTTTCCGAGCGTGCTTCTCCAAACCTCGCGACCAAACAGCGAATTCCGCGTCTCGGCGCGGAAAACTTTAACCGGCGGGAAAGAGCGAGCTTGCGCGAGCTTTCTTGCCGCGCGTCGACCGTGTTCTTAGACAATGCGACCAACTTCTGTAATTAAAGTTATGCTCTCGCGTCGAGTCTAAGTTACGCCAAGTTAGATGATGAGGACGACGATGACGGTAGAGGCATCGTGGTCGTCTTCTTTGAGGGGAGATCGTGTTCCATAGGCATTTCTCGACTGTGAACTGTCACGATAGTCGGACGAAGCGTTTCTCCTTCCTAATGTTAAAAAAAATCTTTTGTCAAGATATAGATAAAAGTTCTTATTCTTTTTATTCGTTATCGAGTCATTTCAAAATACATTACATTATAATGATATAAATTATTATAATGATATAATTATTTCACGAAAAGAATGGTTTTGTTAAAAATCTAATATCTAAAAAGTTAATTAAATATAGACCTGAAAACAATTTTATTTTATATTATCAAAATAATTATGTAAGACATAAAGTTGATTGTTATGACAAAATTTTTTGCAGCATTGTTCCTCATGTATGAATTGCCTATATAATTTTGTTTTAATATTTTGAGATTTATGTTTAATTAAATTTTTAGATGCTTTAACAAAATCATTCTTTCCGTAAAATAATTATATCATTATTAATCGTAATAATTATTGCACCAATTTATCATTCTTAATCTAGTATTCTATCATAGAATTAAATATTAAATTTAATTTAATTCGCGCGTTTCATAATATATTTGAGATTTTTTTAAATACGATTGTAAGAAAATCGTTACAATATAAAGAAAGTAAATCGATATTTTTTCGTGTATGAGTTTCAATTTTATTTCTTTTAATAGTTAAATTAAATATAATTTTGTGGTAAACGGAGATTATTTTTGTGCTTGATTTGTATAAGCAGCTAATTGCGTATCGCAACTTACACCGTAGGAATGAGCGGAACGGAATGCAATGGAACATAAAAAAATCGAGCATGTCTCACTCACTGGTTGATATCAGCACGCGACCAGCAAAAAAACAGGCCGAGAATGTTCTCAGTAGGCTTAATTATCTTGTTAGTGGACCCGCTGTGCCGCTGTGTCAAACATGCTCGACTATGCCGTCGTTCTCCGCACCTCGGGTGTCTTTTTGCGCTCGTTGCCGCCTTCATTCGAGGGAATCGTCTCGTATTTTTCGACCTCGCTCATCACATCTCGTCGTAAGCTGCCATAGAAATTAGTGACAAAGCCATTAGGTGCAACTTGTTACGACATCCGGAAATTTGCGGAAGACGTCATCAATTGTGTAATTCTTAACGAAGAAATTCCAAACATAAGTATTATGAGTAGCGAGTTGTTTTAGCTGGGTATTTAGTATATTTAGTTTTCGCTGAAAATTTCATCGTAAATTAAATCGGTAAAGTATTTAAAATTCGAGTACTTCTACATTAAAATAGTTACACGATAATTAATAAATATTAAAGTTTTATTTCTCGAGAAATTTATACAGTATATGTTTTATTTTTGTTATATAAATTTATTTTATAGATAGTTTATTATAATGTAAAATAATATCAGCAAAATAATACTTTTAATATCAATTTTTTTTTAATAAATAATATTAATATTTTTTGTATTTAATTACATTTTCTATTTATTCTTACGATACTATCTTATAATCAAATATAATTAATCTATTATATGATTTAATTTTATTTTATGACATTGCAGTAAAACATTTTTGTTTATATAAAATTTTATGAATGAAAAAAGATATGTGCATGTAACATATTGTTTAGTTTTGAGAATAGGTAAGAATAATTGATAAGACTCTTCCGCTTTGATGAGCCGACAAATCGATCTCTTAGACTTCATTTTGCGTATCGCTCATTATCATATGAGAGTAATGGGTCTCTAGCGGACATTGTGCGATTAAACGGTTACTCAATTTATGATATAAATTGGCAGACAAAGGCCTTAAGTCGGCTGCTTACTAACATGCAAACGGACCTAAGCAATTATAGACCACCCAAACTGTTATTTCTCAAAAAGGTTTTGCGTTAATATAAGTTTATATCCTGTTATCTTACATACCTGACTATCACATACATCATTTGTTTTTATTAAAAAATATATTAGTAATAATTATTTTTATTATTTATTATTATAATTATGATAATAATTATTATTATCACTATTATTGGTTGTATTTAAAATTAATTTGAATATAATTTTAAAATTAAGAAAATAATTGAGCTTATTTGTTACAAAACTTTCTATTTGATTAAAATAAGATAAAAATAACTTTTTGTTTTGTGAGAATTTCGAAACAAATATATTTTGTTTTCTCGAAATATACTTTTATTTGATATAAAACTATTTGATTAATAAAATCTTTATTTAAAAAATAATAAAATAGAAAAGAAAGTGTAATAATTATATGAAATTATCACATTGATTATAACATATGTTACGTATAGAAAATCTACGCGTACAAGCTATAGTTATTTAGACGTAACCACTATACCGCTGTAGCTGGGCTTGATCGTAAAGCAGCGTATCTCGTGCTTATCGCGTTTATCCATCGCGTTTATCGCGCTTACTCTGAAGACAACAAGCATTCAATTGGAACGAAGGCGTTCGCGCGAGACTCTACGGCACCCTTTGACCCGTAAAAATCCGACACTTTCGACGACAATCCCGCATGCGCGCGGCATGCTCGAGAATTGGTCCTGAAGCGTCATCGTGACAAAGGTTTGTCGACCTCGTGAGAATAGTTTCGTTCCAGTTAAATGAAAGCTAGGCACCCGTATGACTGCACCGTCGCCGCGCCGCCCGCCGCCGCGTGTCATCAGAAATTGTTTCCACTATACACTTTCCTACTATTTCCTACCAGCATACCTTCGCGCGCCACGCATCACCGTATCGCGTTTCTCAATTTGGTGTCGGGTATCACTCTCATTGGCAACTTCTTAAGTTACGATTTGGGATGAAATCCACAGGTCATTCACAGTTATATTATAGCCATTAACAGTTCTATCAGTAATCATAATTTCTCTAATTACAAGAATTTCTCTAATTACAAGATTTTATACACATGCAAAGAAAATGTGTATCTTGAAAATAATTTTTTTTTATTTACTGAAGAAATTAAAAATTTAACTATAGATGTAGATCTGAAAATAATTTTATTGGGGCATCAAAATAATGACGTAGGAATCTCAAGCACGACGAGCAATGTTACAAATAGTTTTGACATTCTAGCAATTACTTTTAGTGCGTCCCATATATAATTATTTTGATAATTCGAACAAAATTATTTGCAGATTTATATCCAGTTAAATTTTTTAATTTTTCAACAAAATCGTCATTTTTGTATATAAATGTAGATCTGAAAATAATTTATTAAACCATTAAAATAATTATATAGGACGTTCAAGCTGATTTCTAGAATATCAAAACTTTTTGCAGCATTGCTTATTATATTTGAGTATCCATAATAATTTTAGTTCAACAAAATTATCTTCAGATCTGTATCTAGCTAAATTTATACCTCAAAATCGTTTTTTTCGTATAATAATCGGATATTTTAATGCCTTGGTGATTTCGAGAAAAGGCTTGTAATTTTCTTTCTAATCATTATAATGTTAACAGTGAAATCCTCGAGAGAAACTAAACGTCCTTGACGAATTTCATGTTTGACGCACTAGAAGTGGCGCAGTATCAACGAGTAACTTGTTATCGATTAGCTGTCGCTTTATTTGGGCGAAGTAAAAGAAGAGCGAGCCCTTGGGATCTAACAGAGTCGTCTATGTGATTCGAGCTGAAGGATACACGAGAACGCTCCTAATCTTGATACGCGAGCTTTTACTTCCCGAAATCTTTTGAGAATACTTCTTCTTCATTGTCACTATTTTCTGCAATTTAACTTCGAGAAATATTAGGGTAGATCTGATAGATTAGTATCGATGTAGAAGAATTGGTAACGGATAGTATATTTCTGAACGTACTCGTGTAATATATATCTATGTAGAATATTTCTACAAATCTAACCAATATCTATAGGAATCTGTATAAGAAGGAAACAGATACACAAAAAAAGATTTTATTCAAAAAATTTTACCAAGAACTTCTTAGTGTTAATTTTTTAATTTGCAAGTTAAAATATAAGTTTATTTCTTTTGCATATCTTATATATTTTTTCTGTAATAATTATTGTATTATAGAAAACAGTTGATTTTTTACTATCTTTTTGTGATACATTTTAAAGTACAAAGTCTATTCTATTTTGAAATACAAAGTACTACTTCTAAAGTATTTCCATTAATTCGTTAAAATTCTTCTAATTTTAATCAAAAGCAAATGTTTATGAACTTTAACACATAACTTATAGACAAAGTTAATTTCTGTAGCCAGTATTAAGTTAAGCGTATTTCGCCTTTAGTAATTCTTTGTATACGGACCTTTCTCCTTTTAATGATTTTCCCAATCGATTTACGGTGTCTATAATGATGATAATAAGCATCTTCATTATCTGAGTAAGCAACTAATCATAATCGATGGTCGATCAACGTAATATATAATGTAGCACTTGCGCGATATCCGCTAGTTCGATATCTTATAATTAGGTTCGGGCAATCACAAAATTCATGTAAATACTATACGTGATAATCTTTTTGATAAAACCGAGAGCTCTATCGCATTTAAAGACGAAGCTGCGATCAATGCATCGTAATTCTCGTTCTGCAACTCGTAATGACCGAAGTACATAACTTCGGGTTAAGCTGAAGGCTTCCTCGAGATTTCATCTTTATGCTTCACAGAACTTTTTCGAGGGTCTGGAAACGGTACCATAAAAGATAATCTCGTATTCGAGATTTTACTGTATGTCGACATCTTCTTAGAATAATTTGTCATTCCAAAATTTCTGGTAACGATTGTCATCGCGTCTCTGGAAGAGCGGTCAAATAAATAGCAAAGATATTTTATTATAGCCAATTTCGCTAAAAAGATGATTATACTTTTTTAATTTTTATTAATTGAGTTGTTATATTAATCTTTTTTTATTGATTACAAAGAAAGTATTTATATTGAAGAAGTAATTTTGGCTTCCATTAATAAAGATATAATGGTTAATGTTAAAAGTTTTATCAAAAAATAATTTATTGGCGGAAGTAGGATTATTAAAAACCTATATAAGCTATTTTATATGCTTGTCTTAATTATATTTCATTACTACAAATACATTATTTACAAATATTTCCTTTTGAAATTTGTATAACTTTTATATATTCTTGTTCTTATTAAAGAACTGTTAAAAAATACTGTTATAAAATATTTTTATATATAATTGTATTAGAAGAGAAAAACTTATTTATTGAATACTAATACATTAAATAAAACAGAAATTTTATAATTTTTTAAAAATAGAAATTAAAAGAAGTTTCGCTTATTTTATCGTGTCCGATATGTATGTATGTAGTCTTATTATTACATTTACTCTTTAAAACGCGACATATGTATGTATGGCAGCCTTTTTATATCAAAGTAGTTGATAAATCGAGGTATGAACGATACAAACGATTGAGTATGGGTATCCCTCGTGCTCCAAAATAAATGCATCTTCGCGAGACACGGTCGAGAAAAACGGACGGATGCTTTTTTAGACTTAACCGAATGAGAGCAAGCCTCACCACATCGTGGCACGAGGCGAAGAAAAGACGGTTGAAAAAAAAGCAGTACAAAAATAAATGGCCTATTGATCCCAAACACCGTGTCGCCGGTATGCTGGCGTGTTCACTTTGGGACGAGGATTGTCGCTTTTGTGAAATCTTAAATAGATACGATTCCGCGACTCCAACTATCTTTGCAACAATGACGCATGCGATATTTTTGTTTTACGCGCAAATTCCAGCGAGATTTGTTGCTCAAATGTTTTAGATTTTAATTAATTTGAATATGTTGGGTATTACTTTTAATGAAGTCGGGTATTACTTTTATAAGTATCTCTGAATAATTATATAGTATTTAAAAATTAAAATTATAGAAGTTTTAATAGCATTGACCGAATAGCAGTATAAATAGTATATGATAGGATAATAACTGTCATTCAACAATTTATGATTACTGAAATCAATATCTGATTCTGTAGCCATCATTCAAATTTTATTGGAATTAAATACAAGATAATTTTTATTAAGATCTACTTTATTTATTATTTTTTTATTTTATTGCCGTTTCTACTTTATTTCCTTTAAACAATACATTTTTATCATAAAACTTGAAAAAGTTAAACATAAATTATAATAAATTATATAAATTATAATAACTAATAAGTCTAACCATAATTAGTTCTAATTCAGAGATATCGCAACTAGAAAATGGCTGGGATATCCCTGGACAAATTAGTGGGGTTCAGAGAGAGAAAGGGGAGAGATCCTCTTGTTTACTAGCGCCATCTGATGATTACTGTATCCCTGAGAACAGGAGATTTTCTATCATGCTACTGTTATAATTATTAAGAATTGATAGTAAATATAGATAAAGAATAAAAGCAAAATAAATAAAGAATAAAAGTAATATATTTTCATATGATAAAGAAAATCGTATAATAATACTAATAAATGTTTATCTCTCTCTTTTATATTATTGAAAATTTCTTTAATATATACCAAGTATTTTTTTTAATTGACGAATATTCACACAACTGCAAGCTTTTAATCTGAATGTTTTTTGATCATTAATGTATAAAAGTCGATAAAAAAAATTAGTAAGTTTTAAATGAATCTGAGAGAGATAAAGAAATGAAAAAACGAGAAACGTTCTTCAAATCATTGAAATATCGAATTGATACATATATGTGATAATTAAGCTATCGAATCATTTTCTCGCTTAAGGAAAATATATTAATTTATATACAGATATAAACACGGGTAGGTTAGTTGTGTGATATGAAAATGTGACGGGAGTGATACCGTCTTACAGTAGCTAGTAACGGCTGAACGCACATGTTGCTAGATGTCACCGGACAGATGCGATATTGCTGTCGTAGAAGCCGGTGTTTCCTGATCTCCGACACTTTTTGACACCCACGAGTGCGCTTCTTTTTTTTCTCACTTGCCTTTTTCGTTTTACATGAAATTCCCACAGGATCCGAGAAATATCCCCTCCTTTCGTGCACGTCCAAGAAACATTATCACATGCTCTTTCGAAACGCGCCAGCTTCTCGCCAGAAGGTCCAACAAACCAAGGAACCATACGAAAAACGATCTTACGTGATTTCTAACACCGCCTGTTCCGGCTTTCCGGAAGTTTCTATACGATCCATTTGTTCCGAAGATGCCATATGTCAAATTTTGGGGCACGATTATTTAAATGAAACAAGTGGGCATATAGAAGCTAGGAAAATAAAAATAGACGTAGAGCTATGGAATGATTGAAATTCAAAGTTTTTATTATTTAAACATTATGTGAATTATTATATGCATATAATATTAGTCTTTATTTTTAGAAATTTAATAATTAATACGAGTAAAATAATTGTGATTTCTTTTTTTTTTGGAGAAAGTGGATTTTTTAAATCAGAAATTATACGAAATAAATCAAACTAGAACGGATTACGAGAATGTAACGTACTCCCAAACGCGCCCCAAGCGATCTAATAGTTCGCTCGATTCATTTTGGCTTTAGGCAATCAACCACAGCTCCTGGTTTGACCAGATTGATCGAAGGGTTCAATGACGGTGCAGATAGCTACCGCGGATGATGCGTTCAGAGCACGCAAGCCGATTAAAGACGAGATCGATAGCTTATATTTGTTTCGAGATGTGCAATTTGAATTGCTATCTTAGTAATAAATAAGTCTTTAGATGCTTTCTTAATTAAAAATATTGTCGTTATTAATATCTTTATTATTTTTGGAATTTAGTAAAGTAATTCTTTAAAAATGTATTGTACCAATTTTTGTAATTGCGAGCTAAGGCAGTGGATGCAAAAATTTTATTCTCTAAGTAAACGATCGCGAAGACGTTCGGAAATGAGCGGGTGGCAGCTGCGCTGAAATTTCCGCCGTCGTTCAGTATTCTGTTCGTGACACGCGTTCGCTGTCTGTGAAAATGGGCGTGCGACACGTAACGAGACTCGAACGGCTTCTGTATATACGAATTCGGACAATGCTGGACAACGGTCGTGCTCGTGTATTCACTACAATGCCGGTGAGCGATCGGCATTGATGGGCGTGCAGGGATCCTTTATGGAAGAACTCTGTGACGGCTTGTAGGCGTACTGGGTTACATCCACATTTTATGCTCTAATACGGGGGGGAAACTAAATGTCTCATTTAAGAAAAACTCCTACTAGGTCACGCCCTGTGATCTCGGACTGCTTAATCGGTTGTTCGAGTAGAATGTTCCTGAACCGCTTGACAAACGATAAATCACTATTATATCGTTGCTTATTTATTGCCCTATTTCCATCATGACCGAACTACCAGCTATTTCACGAAGAAAAAGAAATAATCCTAGAAAATCTTAGCTTAAATTAAGAATTATTTTTTTTAAGAAATATCTAAACTTCGGAAAGGCTTTCCTCTTCTCTTTTTTCCTCTACCAGATTATATTTTAATTGTGACAGAAATATATAGATGCTAGTTTAATTTTTTTTTTATTTAGATTTAAACTAGATCTTAAAATGAAGCTAAAATTTAAAATTGCACATCAATATTTCATTTGTCTACAATATTTTAAATAAATAATAACTTATATCGTAGCAATTACAAGCTTCAAATATTTATATAATTAATTGATATTAAAAACTCACGAGTGACATTATCAATCATTATGAAATCTTGATATATTATTTCGATTTCATAGATTTCTTGAGTGTTAGAAGAAGAGAGTTTTACAGATTTCGCTTTAGAGACCATAAGGCATCATAGAATTACATGGGATTATTCTGTGTCGTGGTAATGTAATTGTAAGATTGTCAAGATTGTGTCACTTGCGTGAATAAGTTATTGTTCACCGGTTCTCTCTCTACCGTTTAATATATCTCAAAACTGCTTTTCTTAGTGTTACTTTGGGCGTGACGATCCGGACCAGATGGTCCGGTCTGGATGCGACCATAAGATTTCTATCTACACCCGGCAAAGACGTTCTAATCGTTTGACTTCCGTGAAATCACAAAATCCGCCGGCTATGTAGGATCTTGTTATGCAATCTCTCTCTCTCTCTCTCTCTCTCTCTCTCTCTCTCTCTCTCTCTTTTTGTCTCTCTTTTCGCCTATATAGGATTTTATAGTGTAGCCAGTTGAACGTTAACCGACTAATTCTAGCAGATTTTATAGCATATCGTAGACAAGCCAGGTATATTAGATAGTTTATAATAATTACGCAATATTTTTTGCAAGCTTTTAACGATTTATCAATCGTGCAGCAAAATCTATATTTTCTATAATTTATTAGCAGATTTTACGATAGCATATATTAGTTATATTAGATTTTATATATTATACTAAATATATAAAAGTATTACAAAAATTAAATTAAATTTTTTATTAACTGTATTTTTTATTAATAAATGAAATACAAAAACCAAGAAAGAGAGTGTAACTTTTTCGAATAAACATTTGTTGGCTCACGTATTTGTATGAAATTATCATACAATGTTTTTTGCCGTATCGATATCTTTTAAAGACGATTTTGAGACGATTTTATGGCGGTTCGGCAACAATGCGGGGCGTGGGAAGCTCGGATAAAAGCCAAACGATGCAATTTGTCAAGCGGCGACTCCAAAGGCAATCGAATATTGCATGAGCACGTGCCATAACTGAAAAATGTTCTTTTTGACTAGAAATAAATATATCATTATAATATAGGAATACAAAAAAACACATCACAAGAATTGCTGTATTATTATTATTATTATTATTATTATTATATGATGTATTAATAATCTGATTACCTCTCGTCTTTTTAATCTAATATCACATTTAAAAGTATGTCTACATAAAATTGCCGCAAAGATGTTATTAATTGGAAGAAATTTTAGATTTTTCTCGACATTAAATTGACTGATTTTAATTACCAATGCACTTAATGCAATTGAGAATGTAATAATTACTATAGAGATTATAAGTAAAGAGATTATATTTAGATTATAGTTAGGTATATTTGAATTTTTCCACGTAAAAACTCTTTACGAATTCTTTAAGAATATGTTTCTATTATTTTTTGAAGGATAAGATGAAATTATTATTTACGAATATTTGATTGAGAAAATGAAGAATTTATTCGCCTATTTTCGCTATTGATTCACACATTTTATCGGTCACCAGCTCGCTTTACCGCCGACGTCGCTATCGTCATCCGCAGATGAAGAAAAATGTGGTGCTCCGTGGCCCGTAGATGGCAAGGTCGTAAATTTCGCGTTGACTGCACGCACTTGCCGTTGATAGACAGTCGTGACCCTCGATGGGAAGCGCGCGAGAGTTGGTCGTTTCTGAAAATCGTAGAATGAATCCACAATTAACGGTGAACGTAACTCATCGAGTTCTATTCCGTCTGACTATAAGGACGTTTATGTTCGCGCGCGGACGAGTCATTCGATGCAAATATTCGATTCTTCGTCATGGATCGTTCTAAACACACGTCTTGTACAACGAAAGCAAGCGAGAGCGAAAGACCAATTTCTCATTCGCTTTTTTCTTTGTCAATAAAATTCGAACGCGTCATTTATCATTAATGCATTATAATCATAATAAAAGATTTTCTTATTATATCGAAAACATCTGTAACGAAAAACTCCGTAAGCAAGTTAAATATCAAATGTAATATAAAGAGCATGCATGTTATAATAAAAACGTAAATCAAAATGCTTATTTTGTTATCGTGTTTATTTGTACCAAAGTAAATTTTGTACGGTTTCTCCACTGAAAGAGATCAGTGAAACGTGTACATCATGCGTGATGGGCTAGGAAGAAGTTTCGATGCAAAATTCGGAGTTACCTTAACGAAAGGAATCATCGTACGGATCGACATACGTAACGTAATAACGTCGAACTCGGTTTGGCGTACTCGGGACACATACGAAATTCGCGCACGCATAGCACGCATATGTATCGGGAGCAGGCGATACTTTATCGCAGTGCGTGCCCGTTACTTGGTTATGCGGAATGTGTCTTCCTGGGTGCCTGGATCCGTTTCCCCCCTGCCTCTCGAGCGAGGAAACTTACCGATATCTACTACCGCGTCGGCCTTCTCAGCTCTCCGCCGCGCCGCCACGATCTCGTCATCCTCCGTAAGGCGACGTAACAACTTGATTCCATATTCCCGGGGCGGTTGTCGCCCGTGAAGAATTGAATGAAATAAAATAAAGCCCCGGATTCCCCGTGTTTTATGGCGCGGCTCCGTTCCCTACCCAAGCCGCAAAAGCCGCATATCCACTTCGGCCGCGTGCGCGCGTGTCTACATACATACCGTGAGCTTCTGTTCCTCGTTTTGTTTCACGTTCCATTCCCTTATTCTCTCTTTTCTCTCTTCTGTGCCCTGCATCTCTGTCCGCCCCACGGTTTTCTCTTCGTGACTGCCCTTTTGCCGATGATAGCTTGGTGTCTAGCTGTATTTCAGGATACTGTACTACTAAGGATCAATGATGTTTTTATGTTAACGGGGTTAGGGGAGATAATTAATTAAAATTCTTTTTATTTTTTGGTAAGGAAGAATCGATCTTTATCATGCAGTATTGCATAATGAGATGGAAGATTGTATCAAATACGAAGGTTATGCTCTTCTTTTAATTCATCTTTGTTTTGAATCATATTTCAGAGTTCGACTCTGAACACGTTGTGTTATGTCTACGTGATAAGAATTATTTTGCCGAAACAGCTAAAAATTAAGTGGATATAAATCTGAATATAATATATATATATAATTTTGTTGAAC
>Ga0157364_1005214_pt1 | contig 13184 bp, 6 predicted proteins | sample AttsexASBM2_FD_111476 | JGI IMG/M metagenome (GOLD analysis project Ga0157364, IMG submission 111476) | Fungus gardens microbial communities from leaf cutter ant in Ribeirão Preto, State of São Paulo, Brazil - Atta sexdens ASBM2 | ecosystem: Host-associated > Fungi > Mycelium > Unclassified ... | reverse complement strand
TATGATACGTTGCATCAAATCATTGCACATATGCACATTGCTCTTTATTATCAAATATTATTATCAAATATCATTTAAACGTACATCAAATTGACATCCAAATGTACATTCAGGACTATTCAGGAGCGCTTTATTTTACCTGTTCATAGATATATCGGACTTTTATTTCACAGAGCAACATATAGCTTTTATAGATATATTGACCGATATGCGAAAAAAGGAATAACAATATGTATAATTTGTTTATAAGAACATTTTATCGTGTACGTTTGAAATATATAAAATAAGAAAATACTATTAAAAATTCGTAAATCTAAGGGCCAAAGTTGTTCTCGACCACTCAAAGTTTTATGCATTTTTATTTTCCATATATGTAGATACAATTCATAAAGATATTTTTATCGATTGAAATGTTAATTAGTTTACACTTTACAGTATCGTCAATTTTATATTTTTTGCTATTTTATGCGAAAAAGTGCATCCTTATTACGAGAGAAGAGAGACATATCGACATGAGCTTCTATAGTTGGTTGCACCAATGACGCGCCACCAAGATACGCGCCTTAGATTAGACTTTATATGCTAGACGTTCCGCATACGTCGACTGGAGGTTATATGGAAGAAAATTCATTGACCTTATTATTTCAACGAAGACTGCTTCTTCGTATATGTGTAAAAAAATCTGACAATTGGTATGACAATCGGCTTGATATCTCTTGCCATCCAATGAGAGAAATACTATGGCATGTGCTCATTAAATTAATTCTTGCTACCTTTTTTTTTGCCTCTTCTAATTGAAATCCATGCAAATAACTGGCTAAATCTTGGAATATTACATAAATTATTAGAATATTTTTTAAAAGTTGTGTTCTTTAAATGTGGTCTGACATTTTTTTCATACATTTTGTGCTACACTTTACCGCTGTTTACCTTATTAACACACACAAAAGCTATTACGGCTAAACTTTATTCTTTTACCAGATGTAACTGAAACTTCTTGGAATGCTTGTTACCTATACTCGTCGCGTGTTCACGACGATGATACCTAAAATAGTAGATATGTATATACTGAGTAGGCTGACACGAAATACAATGGATAAAATTTCCTAAGTAAATTGTCGAAGGGAACAGATTATTTTCTAACGATTTTCTAGCGATTATCGAAAAATAACATGATTCTTTTTATTCTATATTATATATAAGGAAATTGCTTATAATGTACGTTTATCAGAATCAGAAAAAGTAGAAAAAATAAACTGATATGAAGAAAGAGATGATTAATAATTGTGTCCTATTGATGAAGATTGTTTTGAGATTTGAGATTTCTTCTGGTTAGATCAGATGAAAGATCAAAGGACTTCAATGTCAATCGTTTACTTGTAATAGTTTGTAATCCTGTCACGCTGCGATTTTTAATTTCTCAATGCTTAATCGATCAAAATAATTGGACGTAATCAAGCAGATGTTATATCTTTATGACAAAATACAGCAGATTGACAAGAATAAAATACAGTGCACTTAAAATTACATCAGAGACTAAATTATACATATACTTAATTCGTGGCTATATTCGGAAATTTCTTTTCGTGAATTGTTTTTGGGCTGATGCAGAACGCATGTCCGTTTGTCATGGATTCTCCGAGATATTTCCGCTCTTCATTCTCGCCTTCAGTCTCTATTTCCGCTCGTCCTTGCGTCGCTGCATCATCGTGTTGGTTTGCAGATGTGCGAATAAGGGGCGTAGCTATATTGTCAACGTTGTAATTTGCATCGCGACATCAAATATCGATTGCGTAATTCATTACAATGTAACGCGACGTCGTCGCTGCGATTGCAGAATCGATCTCGCGTGGTTAACTCTCAATCATATAGGAAGTAATTATTGGTTATATAACTGTAATATACATGCATCAATTGAAGAGTGCAAATGAGCTTTTAGCTAGCGAATAGAGAGATTATCTAATTATATCAATATCATTTAATCCTCTAAGAATTACGAGCATAAAGAGTAATTATTGATTTTTTATTTAGAAAGTTTAAGATGAAAAAATGTTGAATGTTACATTTTTTTCTGTTTTGTGTGTCAAATGTATTTTGAATATATGTAGAAATCGAATTTCCTGTATCTATCTAAATAGAACCAGGTTAATCACAATCTTTCTGTGATGCACTTTATAACAGAAATCGCTGAATAGAATCGAGCAAATCACTTATTTGCATTAGAGATCAACCAGTAGAGTGCCTCCGATTTTTCAAAGGTCGAAGGAAAGATAAGGTCGATTGTATTGTATTTTTATATACCAAATGCACATAACGCACGTATTGAATACACGTATCATATATGTAATTTTTTAAAATAACGAATTTAAAATAACAAAAAATTAAATGCAATTTGTATTTTACACTTGCAGTCTCTTTCTATTTGTTTAATTATAAAATATATAAGATAATATGCGCGATAAATATAATGTATATGCGTGTAGATTTATATGACAAAAGAAACGGTACTTATGTATTTGATACTCAAAATATTTAACTAAAATATTGTAAACTATTGTAAAATATTGTAATAAAAAGTAATAAAAATATATACACGCAATTGTATGTAACTTTAATCTAATTAAATGTACATCCAAATAGCATAGTAGCGCTTGCAAAACACTAAGAAGAAAGATCGCATGCGCTTTTCTTTGCAAGCGCTGTGTATTATTTGGTGTTGGGCTATTAAAATATTAGGTAATACGATGAGTTATGCGGCAGATTTTCTCAAATCCGTTATAATGGAATGCTACAAACTTTATTATTAGCATAAATTCACTTAATCAGTAAATTAGGTATATACCATCATTATCTTCCGACTGTGGCTAAAAAATACCGCGCAACAATTGCTCACGTAAATATTTTTACAACACCGTATATATTTTTTAAAAGTGTTTATTGTTTTAAATCTTGCAAATTCTTTTCGCTTAAAAAATTCTTGGTTTTACGTTCTTATATTTGTCAGAAAAATAAATATAATATATATATTTAAAACTAGAAAGAATTTATAGTCTCACATAAAAAAAAACAGAGGTTTTGTCCTAAATAAGACATAAATAATTTATATTCAATTTAAATATTTTATGCTTATTATATTCTATATATACACAGAGAAATTCATTTGTGTAAGGCCACAATAATTTGAAATGCGCCATTGCCGCTCGACGTCACGGGCTTATAGGTGAGGTGCGGCTACAGAAATAGCCCGTGACTCAATATTTAGGCAGAGTTGTCGATTTGTTGTAGCTAGCATGCTTTCGTTATGGAGTCCCTTAAGTTGAATCGATACGATGGTACCAGTAATAGGAAATTTGCCATCAACGTATGTAGCCTATTGTTTATTGTTGTAGCGTATTAAACAATAAAGAAATATTTATATAATCTTTATAATCAGGTTAAACTGACAAGAAAATTTTATTTCATACACATATATATCAAGAAATTAAAAGATTTTTTTCTGCACGAATGTAGATTAGTTTAATTATGTTTTATAAAAGTTAATATCTTTAAAATCAGAAAATAAGATAACAAAGGATAGACAAGCTTTTAGCTATTAATGAGCAATTTATGAGCAATTAATTTCAATTGTAATATTTGACGAATAATTATCATTATTTTTTTGCAAATTGTATAATATGAAAATTGAAAATTGTATAATAATCACATAGAGAATTTTTCAAATAAATTTTTTTATAAATTTCAACTTTTTTTCTGAATAACTTTTTAAATTGTGAAAAATAATTCATATAAGTAAATCAAACCTAATCAGAAATATAATAGACAATGTAAATCAATTTTTTATTTGTATCTTTCTCTTTTCGCCTCTAAAATTTTTGTGAATATTATTAAAATTAAATAAAATTCGTACTGTTTTTTTAAGAGAAAGGCGCAAAAATAAAATATTATTGGAGAATAAGTATAATTAAGTATAATTAATCAATTAAAATTAATCTGTGTACCATTAATGCGATGTCATTAATACTAATATTAGATTTAGATAAAAGTATAATTAAATTTGAATAAAAATTTATTGAAGTCTTCAATTTTTTTCATTAATTTTCGTAACATAAGTTTATGACAATATGTGATCGTGTATATCTATATACTTATTATTATTATTAATATTATTCATTATTTTACATTCAGTCGCAATAGATGAACGTACATACAAACGCGCAAGATATACAGTGTGTGATCTATGTATATATATATATATATATATATATATATATATATATATATATATATATATATATTTAATGTATGCACTATAATACATGTGTATTATCGTAAATGTATACATGTACATTACAAATGTATACATGTACGTAAAACTTGTTTTTCATAAGGATTGTCCCCTTTATCGTCTTCGAATTGCATTTGGGTTCTAATATTAATTCATGACAGCAAACGTAAAAATAAAAACGCAATTATTCGAATCCTTAACTTTGTACTTTGCTTCTTTTGTTTCCATAACTAAAACGTTATTTGGTATTGCAATGAAATATTAAAAATAAGATAATAAAGTTCTTTACATTTAATAATGTACATTCGTCCGTACCTCCTGGGTAATGATACATGTCGGGTTAGCGGTGAATACGTTTTTATCCTAGACATGTTATGATCTAATGTTACAATCGTGCTTGAAACACCATTCTTGATGCAGTAAGTAAACAGTTAAATGCCTTTAATTGCGATAGAAACAATTTGGGCGGTATGGCATGATATGAATGGGTAAAGAAAAGTTATGCATTCTATGTACACGTAGATTGGCGCCAGTTTAATAAGGAAGTATAGTCTTTCACACGAAAAAGGCATCTCAAAGCATCTCTATTGGGCGCTTATCTTTTCGTATAAAACCGACTCTTACGATAAAATTGTCAGAAGATGTCCTATTAGATATTGCATTCATTCCACACACAGAACTTGGTGCGAACATATTCGATCCGGCCGGATATCATTATTACAATGACGATGTTCTTTTATGTGCTGTCATCAGCTTCTCCGCGGCGAAACGATGGATCTCACGCTACTTTCATATATATGGTACGTTCTCGCATCTTACAATGCTTAAGTTCCTTGAGCGCTCGCTGTGCCTCACTAGGCGACGAAAAAGCCACGCGCGCATCTCCCGTCGGCATACCCCTTTCGTTGTAACGGCGAATCACATTCTCTCGTTTTACATCAAAATCACCAAAGAATTCGATAATCTCGTTAATGTCTGCCTTGAACGGAACATTCTCTAGTGATAGCACGCAGCCAGGTTTACCAAAACCCTCGACATAATCCATGGACGGTGGATGGCGACCCATCATGTGACGCGGCATACCCATTAGACTACCAGGCGGGCAACGAGGTCCGAAGCCGGTATTGCCGAAACGTAACATATGGCCCATCGGTCCGGAGAAGCGCGGTGGTCTCTGATGCTGTTCCTGTATCGGAAAGTGTTGCTGCTGTGTCTGTTGTTGCGCCTCCATCATGCCAAGAGTTTCGAGCATCTTAACTCGTGGCACCAACTCAATAGTGGGTATATTTTTGCCAAGTGGTAGACCATTCTTGGTAATCGCACGTTCTGCCTTCTCGGCCGAATCAAATTCGCAAAAGCATTCACCGGCTGGTTTGCCTTGCTGATTGAGCATCATGTGAATGCAAAGCGGTACTATGCCGATGTCCGAGAAGAAATCGAAAATGTCCCGGTCGATTGTCTGGAATGGCAAACCACGCATGAGAACACAATCCGTTTGATTTATGCTCGTTTGCTCATGTTCGCGTTTCGCTTGCGCGAACTTCTCCTCACTGATTGCAGTCGCAATTACTTGTTTGCTACCGATCTTAAGCGGCGTACTCAGAGATGACTTGGCGTCCTCGAGTCGCGCAAATTGCACGTAAGCCATATACTGAGTGGTACCAGTCTCCTTACTATTAGTGATGAAGAGATCGTTGATCTTCCAGTCGTGGAACAGCTTGGCTATGTCCATTTCTTTGGTGAAGGACGGCAGATCCGTCAGCAGGATGCACATAGAATTTCTAACATCGCCATCAGTACCATCTTCCCTATTCTCGGGCGAGTAAGAATTCACTGCTTTATCGAAGATACTCTCGTCCAAATCGAGTACCTCTACCTCGGAACCTCGCACGTATCTTGTTGTGCTCAGGGCGAGTTCTTTGCCTTCGGCCTTACCAAACTTGATATATGCAATGCCTACGCGATTACCGTGGTTATCATTGATTATCTTCATGCCATCCTTCCTAATATAGATACCATGAAATGCGTGACGTAGATCCGCGTACGTTGCACTCAATGGCATATTGCGCACTTCCACGCAATGGCCTCCATTGCTGCCGTTCTTATTCTCATTGGAGAATCTCGAATTGCCGGACTTTCTACCGGATGTTGGTCGATCGTTATCGAAGTTGCCAAAGTTGGAGGTACTAGCCTGAAATGCATGTGGATTGCGACGGCCTTCAAGTTCTTGCACCTTGTTCAGGAATGGATTATTCGGCCTGGTACCACGATAATTGCCAGTAGTACCATATTCCTGATTACCGAATTGATTCGATCGGCCGGAGAATCGTCCAGTTTGGTCCATTCTACTCTGCTCGTTTTGACTCCAAGGTTCCTTGGGACGAGTTCCGAGACCACTCAAATTGGGTAGACTGGTGCCAGTGTTCAGATTCTGCGATAAGGATGTCATACCCACTGTATGTCCGGCGAGAGTCTGCATGTGCGGTTGCATGAGATTACCAACACCATTAAGACCATTTATAGAGAATTGTCCAGATTGCAACATCGACTGCTGGCCCATCACGGGTGTGCCAAAGCCAGCCATGGCCGAACGCTGAGTCTCCGAGTCTTGAGACAGAGCGGCGACGCCAGCTCCCAAGATACTCGGCGCCAACAGAGCGGCTTGCATCTGCGTTTGTGGTGGAACTTCCCATACGCCATTTTCAAGCGGTTTTTTCGATGTAACTGTCGATGCCTTGTCCTTGTGGAACTGAGCAACGCATACGACTTCGCTGTTGTCATCCTCGTTAATATCCTTACGCCTGTCGTTTGTGGAATTTCTCTTTGAATCACGATCGCGCGATCTCGTGCGATCGCGCGATCTGGATCGATCCCGGCGACGACGCCGGTCTCGTCTATCGCGTTCTCGGTCCCGAGATCTGCTACGATCTCGTCGTCGTCGATCTCTTCCGCGGTCTCGATCACGACGATCTCGGTCACGGTCACGGTCGCGTGATCGCGAACGGTCTCGCGATCTCGATCGATCGCGTCTATCCTTCCGATCCTTGCTGGACTCGCTGTCGTTGTCTTTGTCTCTCTTGTCCGTCGGTGAACCAGGCTGTTTGCCGGAAACTACAGGCGGTACCGCCACCGACGTAGTTTGCATGATGCATTGCAAACTCAAAGTCTGCTGTCGAGCGGCTTCAATCACCTTTTGCATCTCGGTACGTGAGCTTAGTAGCAACTTGATCTTCATCTCCTTGATCTTACCGCCATCGTGCATCATTGCCTGGCGGGCATCTTCATCGGTGCTGCAATAACAAAACAAAATATGTCCAAAATATATGAGGTTTGCCATCTCAATGTTTTATTGATTTGCATAAATCTTCTAAGTTAAATCTTCTAATTAATGCTCTAGTTTATTTTTCATTTTTTTTTTAAATTACAGACATCTTAACCTTCCACTAACAGGATCTTTTAAGAAATATCGTTTTCTTTTAATGTGAATTTTAAAATAATGAATGGATCGCAAAATTTGATACAGTCTCCTAAAAAAAATTGGTAATGTAATAGAGTTGAAATTTTGTGTGTGTGTGTGTGTGTGTGTGTGTGTGTGTGTGTGTGTGTGTGTACAAGAACGACAATGTCTAATTATTTGTTTCATTGCAAGAACGAATAAAATTCGTACTGTAGCTGCAGCGATCCATGTTAAAATTTGCAAATAAAAAATTTGATTTTTTTTCATATTTTATTTTACATCTTTTTGATACTAATTTCAATAAATATGTAAAGATATTAACTTGAAAATTTTAAGATTTTTCAGTATTTTATATATTTTTTGCACTGATGTAATTGCAAAATATTTCTAGATAACTTTTCCAGAAAGACTTACTAAATTAAAGAAATGCAAAAAATGATCATTTTATCATTGATCAAATGATATTAGGAAAACTATGTATTGTCTTGTACGGCAGTCAGTAAATTGGTAACGAGAAATATGGTATACATTATTGTACAGGTTGTATGTCATATATTTTTATACTTACATTTCAGTTATAAAAATAATTTTTTTTTTTCGCGAAAAAACTAGATTTTTTAGCCATAAAAAAATCTTTATTTCCAAATACTTCAAATAATTCAATACTTTTTGAAGTTAATATGATTATACTATTTTTTTCTGAAACATACCTTCAATATTGTAACCTAAAGAAATTTTTTTTCATTCACTCATAAAAATTATAAACTTTTAAATTTTTAACTGATGTAAGTAACTATGTTTTTTCAAAATTTTTATTCACATTTAAATTTATGAAAAGTAAGTATTATAGAAGCTTATGGTGATTTTCAGCAGCAGTTTTCTTTAAAATAAAATAATGCAGCAAAATTTGCCGTAAATGCCATTGTTAGCACAAAATTTGTTTCCAATGCAATGAAAAAATTTGTTGTTTACACTGCAATGTCATATACTAAATCTTACAACTTATTTAGGTACCTAATATTTAGATGTTATCATATTAAAATACATGCACGCAGAACTGGTAACGATATTTATTAGAAAACGATGAGAATTTATTTGTACATCTAATAAAATACAATCAGACTTCATGGAAAAATTTAAGGTTCTACAAGTATACAAAACTTTTTATTAAATTTCGAACAATTAATTTTAATAAATTGCTAACATCATCGTTGTAAATTAAGTTTTAGATACAAGTATAAATGATACAATGTAACGTACATACGATATTCGAGAGATTTATGATTATATATTTATGTATATCATTTTATGTATACGTCATGAAAAGCAGTTTAATAATCATATAAACAATAAAATAAACAAGGTATATCAATTAAGTTTACGCATTCATTATACGTTAAGTTTATGCATTCATTATACACATTTCTTTTTTTAGACGAGAATTCATGTAGTAGTAGTTACCTGAATGCGATAAACGCATCTCCCAACTCGCCGCCAACAATATGGACTCCTCCCTCCGGGATACTTAGACCTCTGAAAAATTGGCGTATATCCAATGCATTGGCGGACCATGCCAGATTTTGTAGCCTGATTATGACGCTCATTTTCGAAGGTTGTTCAACTCTTCTATCTGCAACCGAATCGAGAGGCAACGAAATTAAGCGGCGGAGAGAAGAGATATCTTCGATGAATCTATGTATGTCGCAATAACCAAGTTGTTCGTTGTTGGCGAATAGATTGTTGAGGATGTTTGGCAAATATTTTGTTATATGCATGCTTATATAAAAAAGAAGTAAAGTACATTTCTTTTTAAACATGTTTTTATTTATTTTCGCACGATATTGTAATCCTGTATATTTCTTCTTTGTATAGAATTTAGTGTTAATAAATTTTATATCAGATTGTTATTTATATATTACATGTATTACATTTTTTTTTGAATATCATTTATTTTCATAATTTTTATTTTACATGGAAACTATTCGTTGATCAATTTATTTTTATATTATATTATACACATATACTTATCACATTATAGAGACCATTATTTTTTTAATCTGATTTTCATTATTTCTTTTACCTTTCGATCAGCTTTTAATTTTATTTGTTTCATGTTTGCCTTGTTTCAATGAACCAGGATTGATTTCTTTAGACTTTTCTTTTGATTGTTGCTTTATTTATTTTTTCCAAGAGATGTTTTCAATAAAAAATCTAAAATTTTTAATTTCACGTTTCTTCTTTTCTATCTTGAACAAAATTATTCTAATAAGATTACATTCGAAAATGTTACCCAAGTGTCTTCATATATCGTTTTGTCCTTATTGCTTTACAATGTAAAGGATAAAATGACACATGGGGATACCTATGTAATGTTTCTGAACGCAGCCTAAACAATGAATTCTCGAATGATGATCATGAGCTACTTCAATTAAATTGTTGTCTGAGATTGTCTATTTGTTTGTATATTTCTTCTTATATTATTTTGATAAATTAAGTTGAAATTAATCAAGAGAAATGATCGGCAAGTCTAATATGTACACTGAAAGATTAGCTGAATATGGCATAGCATTTTACTATTTAAATTGCTGCAGCAGCCTTTTCTTTCAGTGTAATTGATATATATTATTAATTTCGTTTCAGATTTTTTTTAAATATATATGTCTAGGTATTTATTTAGACAATGTATACATGTCTTTCATTTCAGTTAATTTATTGGATTGTTCAAAAAATTCTTGCGTTTTTTTAATTCAAAATTGTATATACAGCTTTGTTAGAAATGAATGAAATTTTAATTAAAAAAAAACTTTAAAGCGCTCGAAATCTCTACTTTTAAAAGGTTACTATATTTTTGAGTTTAGTAATATTGTTACATTTATAAAAATACGAAAGCTGAAAAAGATGAAAAATTTTCTTCTCACTTTATGAATCTGTTACGTGCCTAAAAAAAAATTGTAAAAATTTTCATCTATTTATCTATTTGAAAGTTCAAATTTTTATTTATAAAATTATTTCTTAAAAATGTTCCTAAAACTATTTGTTCTTGAGTTATTACTCGCAAGTTAAATAAAAGGAGCATTGTAACTTGTCTTGCTCATAATTATTAAAAATCATCATACCGTAATTAAAACATTCTTAAAACTGAAACTCTAGCTTTGCTCTATCGAAAAATGGTATAATTGTCAATTTTATTAAAAAATAGAATATATATAAATTTGAGCTAAAAATAACATCACTTTTCTTGTAACTATTGCGCAATGCTTATCTTAGAGAAGGACAGTAATATCACTTTAGCTCAAATTTATATATATTCTATATTTAAAAAATTAGCAACTACACCATTCGATACAGCAAAGTTTTAATTTTAAAAATTTATTCATTTAATTATGGTATGACGATTTTTAACAGAGTATGAGCAATCATGTCACAATGCTCCTTTTTATTTAATTCATGAACTTAAATCTCAAGAACAAAAAATTGTAGCAGCATTTCTAAAACGATTTTGTAGGGAAACTTTCAATCTTTCATGATAGGTAATCAAAAATTTCGCAACAAATATATTCTACGTATAATTTTGAGCTGAAGAAACATAACTTTCTGAACAACCCAATATTATTCCTTATATAAGAATGTTTGTTAGTTAATTATGATTACATTAAAGAAATTGATAAAATATATTTGTTCTTTACATTACTTTTATCTAGAGTGAATACTTAATTTTCATAATAAATCAATTATATTTCCTAATATTTGTGATATCTTTCTAATGGATCATGATGAAAAAATAATTTTGTCTAGTTTTCACGATCAGGTTCATAAATATACATTCAATAGTTAACGAGATATTAATTTCTAAAAATTGTCGAATAAATGAATAAAATCGACGTATACGACAATTTAGTTTTGACTTTTTTTGTAAAATATTTTGAAGATGTTTCTTAAAGAATTCTTAAAAGTATCTTAAAGTTGTCTTATACGTCGATTTTAAACATTTTGTTCTTTGAGTAATAAAAAAGAATATTGCGAAAATTGCAAAATGGTAGAAGACTTTTCGACTCAATTTTTTATTAGGAATAGTACTATATGATTGGTAGACGTTTCAGATATATCCTGTATATCTCTTATGTTGATGCACAACATATCGCTGTTACAACAATATTTCAAAGTAGTAAATAACCTTTCTCTTTATGAAGCAATTAAAGCGAATGTAATTGTATGAATGACAGAGGGTGATGAAGAGTTTTCTCAATCGTAATGTATATACATATCGATGATTTCTGTTATATAAAATAATCGTTGCGCTTCATTTATGTATAAAAATTTTCTTTCTTTCTTTATGTATAAAAATAAACATAAGCTATTACTATATATAGAATATTATTGCAAATATTTTATCACAATCTTTTTATTTGTTATTTGTTGTTAAACCGGAGATCACGCAAGAATACAGGTACATCAAATCGAGTCATTGGATTTATTATACAAAGAAAAAGTGTTTTGATAGCGTTTTCATGAAAAATATGCGCTTTTAAATATTTTTTTCTCACATTAAATAAATTTTTTATTTTTATGTATTATAAATATTTAAATTACTTATTATAATTAATGAGATATCGATTTTAGAATCTTAAAATTTTTTTAAATATTTATTTCTTATTACTTGTAATTATTTCGCAGGACTGTATGGGATAATCGTTCCACTGTTTTACTCTTTTAAAAAAATAAAGTGCGTCAGAGGTTCGATGATACAGACGATAAGATATTTAAATTTCATATTAAAGTACAATGTTTAAGTATAATTCATTTGAGCCCTTTTTGCAATCTAAAACATCGCAATATAAAACATCTTTATCGATTATAAAGTTTTGAAAATGCTCTAAAAAGTGGAGAGTTTCAACTATATTATAAGATTAAGTATAATTTTTTTTTAAACTGACGTGATAGAATATTCTTATTTATGGATTCAACGCAAAAAAAATTACAAAAAGTAATGCTTGTTTTTCAAATCGCAAAATTAGACACCTATGTGATTAATTAACAATTCACTATAAGCAAAAAAGAAGTCAATCATTTCAGTCTCTTATATAAAAAAAATAAGATAAAGATAAAATGACAAAATTAGAATACAAAAAATATTTTATCTTCAGCTTCGGATGCTCATATACTTGAAAAGAAACGTCTAAAAAATTCACAGCATGTGTACCTGACAGCTTTATTATTATAGCGAATTCCAATGGCTCCAAGTTTGGCAGAGAAGAATTCCAAGACACACAAACCACCCACATACAGCCGTACATCAACAATCGAATCATTGAGTTTAGTTTCTTTTTTTTATCAATTATAAATTCTTTAGACATTCCCAAAATAAAGCTTCAAAAATATCTTATATGAAATGGATTGTAAACTGAGCATGAAAATTTATATATATGTATATATATATATATA
>Ga0157364_1005213_pt1 | contig 13184 bp, 10 predicted proteins | sample AttsexASBM2_FD_111476 | JGI IMG/M metagenome (GOLD analysis project Ga0157364, IMG submission 111476) | Fungus gardens microbial communities from leaf cutter ant in Ribeirão Preto, State of São Paulo, Brazil - Atta sexdens ASBM2 | ecosystem: Host-associated > Fungi > Mycelium > Unclassified ... | reverse complement strand
TCTTCTTCTTCTTCTTCTTCACCGCCTTTCATTCCCACTCCCGCTCAATCTCAATCGCGCTATCTCCCGCATCGAACTCACTCCTTTCGCGATGGCGAAGCCAATTTCGTCGCTTCGATCGAGAGATAATCACGCCACGTGACTAATCTCTTCAGAGACAGTTATTTTGCATTAGATTAACGAATTATATACAAGTACATAATTTGATTTTGACAAAATTTTATAAAAAATTTTTTATTATATTAATGGCACAATCTTTTTTTTTACACAAACGAAATTTCATTCTCAAGTTTCTTGGCATAAATTTTAATTTTTATTAAGTAAAGATTTTAACATTTGATAACTATTTGGCAATGTAACAGAGATGTTGAAAGATAATTTTGAATTTTTCTAGTTTTTTTAAAGCCTAAAACAGTAAAAAAATTTCGACTGGACAAAAAAGACTCGGGAGTGCCTAAGGAATAAGTAAAAATACACGAAGGGTTAATTATTGATATAAAATACATTTTACAAAATGATTAAAAATACTGCATATTTTTTCAAAAAAAAATATCGTAATCGTTAAATATCGTAAATATATACAAATGTCATTTTCCCTGAAGAAATTAACGCAAACGTTCAGGGTAAGGGTAATCTCAGCAGTTTTGTAAGAAAATGCAAATCTGAACGAAATAGTGCGTAACTTTGTGCACACGAGGTATTTGCGAGTGGTACAGGTTGTACCAACCGCGAAGATTAATTTAGCCGCAGCTATAAATAAACGTCGGATAGATAATAAATCGTCCCGCAAAATACGCAGCGCAGATAAATAGATACCTTCGGGGTAACAAAATTCCTTCGCTTTTTCATCGCGGTCGCGCGATTACATATAATTAATCGATCCGGCGCGACATTGGTCAGAGGTACCGCGTCGCATTCAGATCTTGCGATCCGCTCGTAATAGAAATGTAATCCCGGGCTATTGGATTTTATCTAGATTGCAAAATCTAAATGACTCAATCACTGAAGACGGTGCATAATCGCGGAACGTGTATCAAAAATGATTACGACCAATACATCGCTGCCGTAATCATTCTCATTAGCATAATTATCATTATTTATTGGATAGCAATAATATCATCTGAAGTCACGTGAACGTAACGTAGCTTCACAAACGGGATACCGACGTCATGCATTTTACTTCGAGAATCAATTATAAGTAATGATATGGCACGCAAATGACACGAACGACGCGCGGACCGCTCTGATTAAGCACTGTCGAGAGGAAATACACGACGACATAAATTGTAGGCTGCAATCGAGCGAGACGATATAAGTGTCAAGGACGTTTTTCATATCGTCACAGATTTTTCTTTGCTGTTATATTATACCTACTTCGTAATAAGCAGATAAGATTTATTACGCTTACTCCGAACGTATTCACTCTACAGCCCCATACGATCGAAAAATCAAGAGGAAGAACCAATTAAACTTAGGCATGTACGTTTCTTAAGAATAGCAAAAAGAGAATGTTTTAAATTACATATCTTAGATATCGTTTTAAATTAGAAATATAATATCGCATCGTTTTCAATTATAATAATCTATAAATAATAATTATATGACGTATGAAGCTTTTAAAATTACTTGAAGATATAATTTCGAACATTATTGGTTAAAAATCTTCTGTTATTGTTTTTCTATTCAAATTTTTTTTCACATCGCAAAAACGATTCAGCTAGAAAAACTGTTTTAAAAACTAATTTTTAATTGAATTTGTGTAGATATTGATGCAAATTTCTTTTATCTCAATCTTTAATTATATCGCAAGTCTCTTAAAGTTTTCTTAAAGTTTTCTTAAAGTCGTTTCACACCTCAAACCGGTAGACTCGATAGCTCGATCGAAGTTAAATGGCTACGAAGAAGCCCGACGAAATGTATCGTATAATCTGATCGTCCTTGCCAGCAATGCAAAGACACATAAGCGACGGCATAATGAGCCATTAGCTCGAGAGTGTCGATGGTAGAGCCTGATATTACACCCGCTATCGCTTCGTAAACCGAATGCGCCATGAACGAATTAAAACATGTTCCCTGGCGCTTTAACGCTCCGAGAGTGAACATCGTTTAATCATCGATTATCATGGATTCTCTATCTTCCTGCGAAATGTATAGTAAAACGAGCAAACGAAAATTTAGAAGATATAGTATATTAAACAAATATATTAAACGATGCACGATGCGAGAAATGAGATGACTCAAGAATAATATTAAACAATATTAAACAAAGAATAATATTCATTTTATACAACAGTTGCACAATCGTACGAAAGTTATTCCTCCTCTTTTATAACATTTGTATATAAAAGCAAAAAAGTAGGTACAGGCAAAAAAGTACATGATTCAATTGGCATGATTCAAAATACTTAAATTATTGATATAAATAATTTCTAAATATATCAATAAATTTTATCATTATTAAATTAATATTTTGATAAATTAATTTATAAATATATTCATATTTAAATTATATATATATATATATATATATATATATATCTTATATAAAATTATATTCATGTTTTATAATATAAATATATTCATTTTTAATAAATTTTAATACTAGTAATTATTAACACTCAAAAAAGTGATATTTATAATGGCGGAAAGTGTTTAGTAATAATTATTTTAAATAGAAAATGTTACATTACATTCGAGTTATTCTTAATTATTTCTATTGTCGCTCAACATAGTATTAATTTAACTTTAATTAAAGCAATGGAGTTAAAAAATTCAAAAAATTATTGAATATGATTCAAATTTAATTTAGTATTTACTATACGAAAAGAACGATTTGGTTAAAATATCTATAAATTTAGCTAAATACAACCTAAAAATAATTTTGTTTGAAATATCAAAACAATTATATAAAACACTTAAATTGGTTTTTAAAATATTAAAATTGTTGCAGAATTATCATTAATGTTTAGGCATCCTATATAATTATTTTAATAGTCCAAACAATCAAATCATCAAATTTGAATCTTGCTAAATTTTTATAGATATTTCAACAAAATCATTCTTCGTATAAACACATACGTGCTTATAGACGTTATTACTTATAATATAGATTTACTTATTTACTCATTTACTTCGAAACTATGAAAGTATCAAATTAAATGTTATTCTTAACTCAAGGAATTGCTCCTTTGATATCTAATAATGTAAAATCGAATTTATGAAGATATTCCAAAGTTACTATTGAAGTTATAAGGCAAAATTGATTCTTGTCGAATAGATTCGCATTTATGTAATACGAGAAAACGATTTATATAAAACACGAGCTTGGCCGAGTAGTTAAATTATTCGACGATGACAAAATCGTCGTCGCATAATTTATCGTACATCGAAAAAATAGTCTGGTAATAACTGTCAAATGTTAAGTGAAATAAATTCAATCAAATGTTTAATTAATATAACAAAAATAATTTTACTTTTCAAATATTTAGTAATTATTAAAAAAAAACAATTGATTATATCATGTTCAATAACGTTTACTAACATTTAAAAAATGTTTGATTATACATTAATCAGATATTTAATTGAAATTATTTCACTCAATATTTGGTAGCTATCATAAGATTCTTTTCTCAGTGTATCAACGTCGAGTCGAGTCAAAAATCTGATGAAATTTCTCCAGGGATTCGAGAAAAGTGATTATCAGAACAAACGGGAGAATCCAGATGATCGCAATGCGTACGTGCGATCCACAGTGTACGCCATACCGAGGAAGATAGCCAGGCCGGGTAGTCGGGTTCTGGTCCGCGAGGCTGCGGTATCCGACGAGGAGGGTGCCCTTGAAGCGGGCGGGGTCGTCACTCGCAGGGCCGCGGGTAAACGACCATCGGAAACCCATGTGTGTTACCAGCCGGGGCTCGCGGAGCCTTATAGCGTAGCTTTACTTACTCGCACTACTTAAGTTTCTGAATGTGTATGCGTGTCTCACACTGATCTTCCCCACCCCCTTTCTCTCCATTTCCCTCTCCTCTCTCGCGAGAAGCACCACCGTGGACCACGAGAGAAAACCTACCTTGCCCATCTACCACTACCTACCAGTGGAAGCGCCGACTAACCGGCGACCACTTCTCTTGCCTTACGAGTGTTACGAAACGATTCCTGCCGTCTTCCTTCATGCTGCCAATTTATAGGTTTAATTATCGCCTCGTGGCGCAGTGCTCGCGATTCTCGTTGAATAAAAATACGAAGTTGGATCATACGACGATGTTAAAAGCGATTTAATCCGTCGGACTACTATATTAATCGACGATAAACGATTTGTTCGCTTAAGATTATCGACTATCAAAGACGAGCATATGTTGGTAAAGCGTACTTGCGCTTTAAATAAATGTTTAACTCTTTCGCTGTAATCATGATTATATCTCTTGTTACTTATGATGTACAGACATAATATAAGAGAAAGAAAATTTTAAAACTTTAGTGTAAAGTCGAAATATTAGCAGGAAAGAGTAATATGCATTCCTCACGTAAATAGTATCCACATTAATCTCATTTTTATTCGCTGATTTATTCATTTTCAATATTTTTTCGATATATTTAAAAAAAAGTATTTTTTTAAATATAAGGGAAAGAAGTTCAATTTAAAAAAAATTATTAAAATAGTACAGAGAAAACAATTTTCAACAATCACACAAAAATTAGATTGCTTTAATTTTGTGTGGTTGTTGAAAAATATTTTTTTGTCATTTATAACATGGAAAAGATAATATTGTTGAAACATTTCAAAATTTAGCTAAAGATACAGATATAAAAATAATTTTGTTGAACTATCAAAATAATTACGACGCTCAAACTATAATTACTAGAATGTCAAAACTTTTTGCAGCATTATTCATTGATGCTCGAGATTCCTACGTAATTATTTTTATATCTAACTAAATTTTTAGATAAGTACTTCAATAAAATAATTCTTTCCGTGTAGTTCATATTATGTTTATTCAAAATTATTGATTACAAAATCAATAATTCATCAATATTAAATTCGAACAGAATAATTACCATTTTTTTTTTTTTACAAATTTCTCATCCTTTAATTCATTTTGATATCCATTCAATAAAAATTTCTCTCAAAAATGTGAAATAATTTAATTTTCTTTGTTCTGCAAATTTGGATTATTCGTATTAAAACATTTACATTCATTCTTTCTTATAATTATATTTTATTTCGTTAAAATTAAAATTAACCTTTTAATCAACATAATTAATTTTAAACTCAGTCAGCGTCAGTAACTATGTTACAAATTTCGTCTCGGAGGATTAAATAAATTTGCGCTCGGAATTTTCATAAAAAATAAGATTTAAAAATTACTACTTAAATGGAAAAAAATCTATCAAGGCCAATAACAAAATTGTCTTAATTGTTAAAAATTGTCCATATCAAAATTTCATCTACGATCTAACAGAAAAAAATTACAAAAATTTCGAATTCTGTTCTCAACGAAAAAATTCATTCAAAAGAAAAGGAATTCAGTAGCAAGCGGAAAGCGCGATAGCATGAGAGGAAATGGTCCGCGATGGGCCGTGTTGTACGAGGGCAACCTTGGGCATAACTTGGTAGGGTCGGACGTACTACGGTGCTCCTACAGCCAGTAATGAGCCAAATCCATTACGGCAGCAGGAGCAGGAGTAGCAACCAGCAGCCAGCAGCCAGCAACACCGTAAGCCAACCATACTACGCGCGTCTAACTCTGCACGGTCTCTCCCATCGTCCTCTCCTTCCCCGGCCATCCGCTTACCATCCACCCATTCGCAATCTGTACATATGCCTATGCCACGCACGTATCGTGTCGTTAACAAGTCCCTAACCAATGGCACCGGTTCGGTACCGATTCCAATTATAGACTGCGTTAGAGTGCATTCTACGTTGCTCCAAGTGGCGCATATAGAGTACCGGAATTAACATCCCATATCTCCTGCTCCTTTTTTTTCTATCCCTCTTCGCTTCTTTTACCGGTCCCAATCGCGGAAATGATTGCATTGCTCTACTCATTGCTCGGATAAGTTGATAATTTATGAAAGTCGGAAATTCGCGGGGCGATTTCATCGCCGATGAGTTATCGAGAAAACGCGATAAACGATGTGGTGGTCGCGAGGGTATCGCGCAAGGTGTAGTCGCAAGGTCACAACGCGCGACCGGGGACAACATCCCTCCCCCTCCCCCTCCCCCTCCCCCTGCAATTCACCGCCGTCGCCGCTGCCGACGTTGCGGTCGGTGATGGCGCCACGCAATTGTCAATTAACATTTTTACCGACGCGCAAGAAAACATGAAGCTACATACCGTAAAGCCGGGTACGTACATGCCCGCGGTTGGTCCGCGCTCGATGAGGTTCCGTGGGGTCATGAAAATGATACGCGTGGGTATACAGGACCGAGTACCAGCATTCGGCAACGATCGCGAATGGATGAATAATACATGCATTCATTTATATTTATTTTTATATTAACATGCAACATTTCTTAACTAGAGGCGCACTCCATTGAATTTCAAGTTCCTGCGAAACGAAGCTATAATAAGTTGCGATTAATTTTATAACGTTCATTTTAATTTTGATTTTTGAGAACAGAATCTGATATTGCGTTATTAGCATACCAAAATGGAATAAGAAAATTCTTTACAAATTAAAATTAAAAAATATATGATCTCGAAATATGGACAAAAGATCGATAAAGAATTCACAATGACATACGTTATATTTATAAAAGATTATGAATATCTTTGGGAATCTCTTCAAAAAATATATACAGATATATATATCTCCGGATATTTGCTAGGCATCGCTTAAGAAAACAACGAAGATTCGTTTTTCATTCGTAAATTCACGAGACTCTATTAATGCCATTATTAATGTGCATAATATTCCTTCCCAATTTATTTTTCTCCTGCTAATCGAGCTACACCGACCGGACGCGATCCATAGCATAATATTTCTGGATTAGTCGGTTTAGATTAAATTCCACAACGCTCTAACGGCGCGAATAATATCCCGTTCGTGCGAGATCGACGATAATTTATAAACTTGCCGAGGTGCAGTCTAGAACTTTTAAGCGATGCACCATTTCTGGCTCAATCGTGATATCGAGGTTGTTCTGATTATTTATTGTAGGAATTTATTTATTCATATAGTTGCCTTACTTTACTGAGAATATGCTACTAACTCATAAAGTCAGAATATTAATAACCAATTCTGAACTTATTATGAAAGTGCTATAAGATTTATGCATCAAATCAAAGCACGTTCACTTCTTATCTAATGATTAGAATTTTATTAAATAATTATATTAAAAAAGATAATTGATAGATAATTATATTAGCAAAGATAAGTTTTGTTAATTATCTGAAATTATAAATAAAATTTAAAAAGTGTATACATATAAATAGATTGCTAAGATTTGGTTACTAATGTACTTTGATTTTAAGCGAAACTTTAAATTCTCTCTATCTCGTTTCAAAAACCGAAAAAAGATAGGAACAAAGAGGGTTTTATTTTAATTTTAAATCTCGCTTAAAATTAAAATAACGTTGATACAACTGATCCTAAGATATATATCTTGGCAAATAGAATTTCTTAGAAAACCAAACACATTTGTTCATTTAATAATTATTAATTTAATTTTATACATTTTTTAAATATTTTTACTTTATTTTAAATGACATTGATTGCATTTGAAAACTTCATCCGAGTGCCCTAGTGCATCATTTTATTTTTATCGTTCATTAGATGTAAAACAAAGATAAAACACACTCGAGCACTCGAGTGAAGTTTCTTATTCATCTGCTTTGCGCAGATCTGACATGTAACTTTTGCAAATTGTAAATTTAAAAAAGCCATAATAGTAAAATATTATAATGCATGAATGACTCTACGAAAGAATGTCAACTAAGAAATATATGTTATTCCAGTGATGCAAAATTGGACAAAATCAAAAGGTATACATTAGTTTTATCAATCTTTATCAGACACGAGTGGAATACGAAACGATTTGTTCTGCTTGGCAGAATTTGTAATGAACGCGTAATGAGATATGTAACAATTGAGATACAAGCTAAATGTATGTATGAACCACATGAGATGCAAATATTGGGCAGTTGGCCAATTTACAGCAATAAGCTACTTGCTCGATAGCGATAAACAGATCTTTAAATGATTGAAGGAATACAATCGCCAACCAACGATTTACGGTCTTTTCTTTCATCAGAAAACGTGCAAAAATATCAATAATAAAACTCACCCTATCTTGGTGATAAGCTTTCCGTGAACATGAAGGTATGAAGTAACAAACCGCTTGTTCACCTAACAAAAAAAATACAAAACTCTAAAACAAGATGTATAAATAAAATAATTATATATCATACTTATTAAAAATATATTAATAATAATTTTATCAGAAGTATATATCAACACACTAGTATGTATATCAATAAGTTTTTAATAGGCTAATGTTCAAGGCAAATATTAATCATATAATTATCATTATTTATCGATTTTATATAAACAAAATTTTTTAATCATACACAGCAAAAGTTTTCAGATAATTCTACATTTGCTTAATAGATGCGTTGCACTTAAAGTACGAAAGATATACACTATAAAATTATAGCTTTCGAAACTGTTAGACAAATACGATGTCGCAGCAGAAATGGATACCTCGACACTCGTTAATTGCGATAACTCCTCCAAGTCGCTTGCGTGGGACAATCTTGCTTCGTTGGCCGCGCTCGTTGTACGTCGTACCCGCCTACCGTCACCTGGATGAATCCATGTCTCTCTCCTCAGTCCACCACCGATAATGTTCGCACCTTCCTTTTCCTTCATCCTCGCTCGTTCCTTCGACTCCCTTTCCTCCTTCCGTTTACGTTCGATAGACTCGTACTAAGAATATTTCGTTTACTGAGAGAATACCTCTACCATGTATACCTGATGCATTTACAATGCATCGTAATGGATGCAATGCATGATATAAACTGACGGTTATAATTATCGGTGTATGTTACATTTGCCGTTATATGCACATCTTCGCCATGTATATACAAGTGTAAAAGATACGAGTACTGCATGACGCTATGCATGGTGTCCCGTAACCAAATCTACTTAATTTACAGATTCGTCGGTGAGGATTTAATTATCGTACTATTTATATATATATAAAAAATATATAAATATGAATTAAATAATTTTATTAATTTCCGTTCAAAATTTTATTATTGGAGTGTAGATGAGACGGTGGTAGCGGGACTCCTTTTATATAGTCAACTAGGCATACAAAGAGTGTCCATCGGACAATGTTTGTATTCCTCATTTGTACAAGTTCCCGCATCTATGATAAGTGCATGCTAACGAAATGTACAGAACTCTAGTGAAGATAAGAAAAGTCTCCAACTTGGATTTACAGCGAAGCATTTCTGGAAATTTAACGTTGGCTTTCTTACAAACAAGCACTCTCAAAAATGCTACAGGCATATCATTAACAGATATTGTGTTCTTGTGTGAATGTCTTCAGAAATATGTGGTGCCGCTCACCTTTTTATATTATTATTTTAAATATATTTCCTTTCTGTAATAGTGTTTTTAATCTTTTATTAAAGCTAACATTCGCATGAACGATTACTACAAAAAATAGCTATGCAGAAGTGTATTTAGCTAATATGGAGCAGATATATGCAAAATATTTAATGTCGTGATATTAATTAAGTTGCAAAAGGCATTAATTCGCCACATTTGCTATCAAGAGTTATTAAAATGTAAAGATTCTAAGTGCACAGATGGATTGAAAAATCAAGGCTCTAAAAAGCGTAAAATAGAAAATCCAATATAACGAGCAATAAAATAATAAACAGATAAAAAAGCCTTGACCAAATAAATAATGAATGAACGTCTAGAGAGTTCACACCAAGTATCAAAATTTACTTACATAATGTAGATACTGGCGGCAAAAGAAAATCAAAATATTATTAACGTTAGTATAAATACAAACGGTTTAACAATACATTTCATAAGTTCCTTTACCTTTTTTCTATTTTCATCGAAGAGCCCGATCAAACTTTCTCTGGCAGAATGAAAAGGATTGGACGCCATAAGAGATCGCATGTAATAATATACGGCATCTAACTTTCGTCTCTGAAAACACGAAAAAATATTTAAAAATATATTTATACATTAAATTATATTCATAATCACCATAAATGTAATTTCTAAATACATACTGCATAATGTGCCAGTAAGGCAAGTTGATTGTAAGGTCTGCCATTTTTAGGATTGATTTGCTGTGCTTTCAAGTACCACCTGTATAGAAAGAAATAGAGAAAAAAATTAAATCTAATATGTTGAGTTCTTAAAATTATTACTGTTGTATGAATGTGTGTGCGTGTGCGTGCATGCGTGCGTGCGTGCGTGCGTGCGTGCGTGCGTGCGTGCGTGTGTGTGTATGTGTGTGTTTTATGTGCAATAAACACTTACTGCCTAGATTTTCCATAATTGCTTGTTTCATTTGCTTGCTCCTTGTACCTCGCCAAGTCTCCCAAGAATAAAAATATCTTTTGAGCGCTAACTAAGGCCAAACCCAAGAGTCCAAGACCCTTAGGTAGACTTGATGATGCAAGAAACGTATCTAATTTGAACTGATACGTAGTCTCGAGAGTAGCCAATAAACTTTCTAGATAAATGGTACCCTCATCAATGATATTTAACATTATCTGCTTGTAACGTTCTCGTCCTTCCGAGTTCTCTTTAGGCATTGCTTTTCGCAGCATCTCAATCAGATTATAAAACAATATCTTCCAAAAGTGTTGCTCAACATTCTCCGCTTGACAGAATTTGATATCAGTCTCGAGCAAGATCTTTAAGCTCTGTTGAAGAAAGTGTCGTATATATGAGACTCTATCCAAACGCGAGGTAAAGCCACCGGAACTTATTATCCATTGTAATTCCAGATCAGCACGTTCAATGTCCAATAAAAGACAATGATTCTTTGCTGAATGAAAACTAAAAAAAATTTAATAGCATTTAAATATATATACACACGCACACATACATACACACACACAAATCAAGAATTATATAATGCATGTAAAAAAAATTAAACAATATGTACCTAGCAGAGAACGGTTCATACCACGGAGGTCTCACATTTCCGATTTGATCGTTCATGTATGGTGGTGGCATACCATCCAATTGGGCACCATGAAAAGAGTAATGTGGTGATGTGATACCTACATTAGATTGAAATACTGGAACGCTTGAAACTTGCATGTCATTATCCCTTAAAGAGAAAAATCATTGTTTATTAATTCCTATGATAATACATCGCAAAAACAAAAAAAGAATATTACCTTTGAACAGCTGCTCTACTTCCGGGTGAAGTAATAACAATAGGTTTATGTGGATTATTAGGGTCAAATAGCGTTCTCTGCTGTTGTTGCCCAGTTCCTTGTTGAGAAGTTGTAGCTGTCTGATTAGGAGACGACTGACTAGTCTCGTTAGGCAAGATCAAGACACCCGGGGCATTACTGTATCCCGTCGGAGATGATCGGTGTACTGTAGAATTTGAATTCACACTCGAAAGTGGAGCGGTGTGGGAAGAAACTTTAGGAGTTTGTCTTCCGTCATCCGACTCGCAAGTCGATATCTTCCTACCTGTTCTCCAATCTTCATCTAAGTATCTATCAGTTCTGGAATAAGATATTTGCAATATAATAAGTTTTATACCTAAAAATTATATAATCTAAATTTTTTTAATAAATACCTGCGCCTGTGAAGCTCATCAAAATTTCTATAGCTGTTACTATAATTTCTGTCTTTACTCGATTCTCGGCTACGTTGAATGATATTACGTCTCCTGTGGTCATATCGCCTACTACTACTATTATTACTATTACTATTTTTTTGATTATTATTACAGTTATCATTCTCTCTATTCTGTTGATTTTTTTGACGTTCGCGACTATTACCTCGTCCTTTATCTCGGCTACTGCCACTACAATAATTTAGAATATAATCTCGTTACACAAAGAATTCTTCAACATTTGTGATTATTTTTTAAAAGATAAATGTAGATAAAAACAATTAAATTGCGCTTACCGATCAGCATCACGATGTTTATCACGTTTTTTTTTTTTACGTCGCCTATGACTCTCGCCCACAGCCTGACTTCGCAGCACACTTGTGCTTTCTCGTATGCTTAATATGGATGAACTACGACTCAAATGTTCCTGTTCTAACTTTTCATTTAATTCAACTTCTTCACTCCAATCCTAATATAATTATATATATTTATTATTCAATTCATTATTTTACATATCAATCAATGTACTTACAAATGTCTCAGATGTGGTATAAGATGATTTATTACACGACTCGTTTTTCGTGGAACTAAGATTCGTATTTTGTTGATTATTCTGCTTGTCCATATTCAAATTGTATTCATAGGCATTACTGGTGATTGTTCTTTGCCTTAATTAATAACAGCTATGTCATCGAGTGCATACAAAAGTATAAGTAAGGAGAAATGATTTTATAAATATTTAGTTACATGTTATTAGTGCGATCGTCTATTGGTGATATTGCGCTTCTGCGATGATTCTCAGGTGATCTGTGACCTCTGTTCGAATTTGATTGTGAAGTTGCAGGCGATGCAGATAAAGGTGGAGGTATCATTATGCTATCGGCACGACTTAAGCTTTCTATACTTGTATACATAGTGCTATTGCTACCACGGCGATCATAAGACCTGTTATCCATGAATTTTGTAATATTTAACAGATGAAAGTTTCAACAAATAATGTTCCTATAACTGTTTAAACGAAAAATTCAATATAATTGTACCGTATATTGTTTATGTATTCTTGGCTAGGAGTATGAGATCTGGAACTTGGAGCCGAATATTGGTCAGGTGTAACAGGCCTAAAAATACTACCGGTTGTACTATCAAATTCCTCGGGTCTAAGTCTACCTCTACCTCTGCTTCTCGTTGGAACAGTGTTAGTCCAATTAGATTGCGGGGATTGCAACAACCCAGATGGTGGCAGATTTTGCAATGTTTGTGAATGCTGCATAGATAATGGATAATTATAACTGGATAAACCCTGTTAGAATAGATATTATAATCCATATGTTAATTATAAATCATTATA
>Ga0157364_1005212_pt1 | contig 13185 bp, 5 predicted proteins | sample AttsexASBM2_FD_111476 | JGI IMG/M metagenome (GOLD analysis project Ga0157364, IMG submission 111476) | Fungus gardens microbial communities from leaf cutter ant in Ribeirão Preto, State of São Paulo, Brazil - Atta sexdens ASBM2 | ecosystem: Host-associated > Fungi > Mycelium > Unclassified ... | reverse complement strand
CATATACATGTATCTCATAATAATTTGGATTCAGACTATTCAGACTCAACCTTAAATATATATTCAGTGCAAAAATATTCATACAAAGATAATATTTTTTAAATAAAAAATTTTATTTTTAAAAAGTATAAAACATATCCAGCAAAAAATTACTCATTACATTAATGATGAAGTAGATATGATTTCGATATCAATTCAACGATGATTTGACGTTTAATTGATAATTATTGCTAGGTAATTAGCAACTCATTCATAAAGAAAATAGACTATATTTCTCAAAATTATTGTATCAAAAAAATATGTAATAGCTAAATAAAATATATTATCTTAAAAATAAACGAAAATTAAAAATGATATTATTTGGACGCACAAAAAATATTCATACAGTCGAGAAATAAGAATCTAAAATCAGGAACATACTCGAAGCTCGATTATTTATATTAGAATAGAACGTATTGTATAAAATTGCTAATTAATTTATTTTATTTTTTACAAATAAGGCTTTTTTTATAAAAAAATGTTCTTGTAATACTTTTTGCACTCACTGTATATATCATGTAATAAATCATAAATTCATAACACATGCAACAAATTTTGATTAATTTCATGTTTCTCAAAAAGTAATAGATGTTTCTTGTAAGATTTTTACACGAAAAGAATTTACTTTTAAAAAATCCATCATCCTTCAATTTTTAGAAAGTTCGCTTTGAAATAAATAATAATGCATATAGTATGTGTAATGTTAACAGTTAAGAAATGTAACTATTTTTTTACAATATATGAAAATAAATATGATGAAGCTCCTTTCATTATTCGTGTACAGGTTAAGTGATGTTAGAATAATAAGATTTATAATAATAAGATTATACTAATAAGATTTATAAGCAATATTTAATTTTAAAAAATATATTTTGATTTACAAAATTTCTGTTTTTCAACATTTGAATAATTTTTATATATTTTAAAATAAAAGAAAAAAATTGTAAATTATTCAAATTTATAGGTTTTTTTTAAATAAAGTCCTTGAATTTTCAAATCTGTGAACGATGGAATTTTTTGAATCTTTCATTTTTTTTCAGCAGTTAAAAAATATATGAAATATATATGAAATATATATTTGAAATTTATATTTGAAATATATATGAAATATATATGAAAATTATCATTTAAGCGTATTGAGAAATAGAAACCTTATATTATTAAACATAATAATTAGAAGTAATCTTGGTGAAAAAATAAGAATTTATTATATTTTTAATTTATGAAAAATTCTGAAAAAAAATACTTTAAACTTTTTTATAAAAGTTATTTTATAAAAGTTTTCTTCAATTATAGAATTAGAAATCTTAAACTATTTTAAAATTCACGTATTTAAAGAATTCTAAAAAAGATATAAACTTTCTCTCAGTTTTCACTTCTAAAAAATATTTCAATTTATATAAAAAAATGTAAGAAGTTTCCTAAATAGAGAAAGTATAAAATTATATAGAAAATTTAAAAATTTCTGAAAAATTATACGAAGAATTCTAAGAAAAATTTTTATTAATTATCCATCGAAAAATTATAATTATTTAAAATTATTGTAAGAGAGTTCAATTCAATTCATGACAGACATATTAAATTTGAAAGATTACATCGAAATGTTCGAATTAAACATGTAGGAATAATTCAAAAATATAATTCTGGTTGTTTCCAAATGTGTGATGGTTAAGTAAACCATTCATCTCTTCTTGCATTAGTGTAACGATTAGATAAGGGCGCGAACGTCTATCGTGTGTGCGTGCATCTGTGTTGTGTTTGTATCGGAACAATCTCTGGCTTACTATAATTTGTAAGCCTTCAGCCATCGCAGGATAAGAAAGATACATCTCTCCTCTGCCTTGTAATTACAGGTTTCCATTTAAACGGCCGCGCCACGGGTTAGAACGCCCATTTGTCTTTAACTGGCGTCTAACAGACCACGTGTACAAGTATATCGGAGAGGTTTCCACACGCGGAGCCGAGATAAATTCCGCGCGTCGCAACTTTCTACATCGCGCGTACGGTAAACACACCTACGAGTAGCCTAGCGTGCAGCTGCGATGCATTGCCCGTCGATAAAAAGATTTCGTCGCGCTTTTTGTCGTAATCGTAAATTTACGTACGATGATAAATCGCCAGACGCGAAGAGACGTAACGTAAATCACGGTTGATAGTCTTACGAGTTTATTTTACCTCGTCGTCGTCTATCGACGATTTCTTTCTCTTTCGCTACATTTTAAGCCTGTCTTCTTTAAAAGGCAATGCCTCTCTCTTATTCTCATAGTCGTAGTCAATGAAAGGGCTATCGTTTAACATGGAGAAAGAGCCGCATTTCAATTCGACCGAGATGGTATGAGAGAGCGGAAGCGCGTCCGTCATAATAACTAGCAATCATCATCATTCACTTCACAAACGGGAAAGTCAAGGAACCAGACTTCCTCTCGTTTGTCTGTTGCGAGAGAGCCTGAAAGTAACGCGTGTTTATCACGACACCTACACCTCACCCAACACGCCACCTACTACGTCGGCAACGAATGTTGTTGGCCGAGGCGATTCTTATCTCGAGTTCTCTCTTCTCGGCTCTCTTTCTCTTTCGCCGCTTCTCCACCTTGTCCTATCTTTCATCGCGAAGGGACAGTAACTTGCACCAACAAGTTTTTCACTTTTTAACTCATGATCAACGTTACTGCTATCCACGATTATTTACTCGCACTTACCGTCTGATTAATACGATACATTAGTCTTTTAACTTCCCAGTTGGATGCTCCACTTTATTTTTCTTCGTGGAGGCGGTTCTTGTTGCTTACGAAGCAGCAAGTGGAATTCAAGTCTGACATTTGGCATAAATTCGCGAAGACGTGGCAAATTTAACGCGTAGCAGCATCAACAGGCTCGTAAAATACGAATCGAGCATGCGGCCTTTAAATGAGCAAGAAACACGATAGATAAACGAAGAGAGAACGGAGAAAAGGAGGGAACGTGAAAAGGACGAGGAAAAGGAGAGAGAAAGCGAGGAGAGTGACAGGGGAACGTAGTGAGAATGACACACTCGTTTCCATTTGAGCAATTTCAGGGCGACACAAGGCTGAGACGACGCGAGACGAGACGAGACGAGACGAACCGAGCCACACCGAGCCGTACCACGGTTGTCTTGCCGTCATGGGGAAGAAAGCCGACGAAACGCCAGGAACAAAAGAGATGAGACAGGGCCTGTGGGGTGCGCGAGCTGTCACCTGCATTGTATGTCGCCGGCATGTGTCTCTCTCTCTCTCTCTCTCTCTCTCTCTCTCTCCCTTCGTTCCATGTACGTCATCCGCACCGCCACCGCCACCATCACCATCACCACCGCCGCCGCCGCCGCCGCCGCTACCGCAGCTTCTCGACTATTCTCGTCTCTTTCTCGCCACCTACTTCCATCCTCCTTCAACTTCTCGTCCTTGCTCGGGAGATTCGATGCTCTCTCTACGGGAACGAGGAGAGAAGAACGGGTAAGGAAGGTGGGGGGAGAGGGTACAATAGCCGTCGGCGTCGGTGTGCGCCGTGCCATGCTGCAGCACGCCTAATCACCCTCGGGCGGGCGTCTGCTATTGAGATGTTTAATTAACTCCATTGTGATCTCCTCTTTCGGGCTGCGACACGCCGCAACGGACCGATTATCGTTGGACCCGAGGACAAGGGTTCACCGGTTGAATCCTGGAAATTTTTGCGACGCGTTGTTCGATTAAATCTAATGGGCAGCATAGTCGGCGAGAGTGAGCATTCGCGAGATGGCAAAAAAAAATATAGTACACATAATCTAGAGCTCTAGGTATTAACAAGAGTAACATAATCCTTTTATCTGCAAATTACGATGCTAACAACCGTGTTTTTCTGTCAGCTTCTTTTTTTCACCATCATTTAGACCTAATTGGTTTATCATCCAATAAATGCTCAGTGATTTTTTAATATGATTGGTATCTGATTGTAGACTTTATAATGTACCAGAGCAAAGTGGGGATGTCTCAATTCCTAGATAACGATATTCTTCGATAACAAAGATTGTACTGTTTTTTTTGTCAGGTTTATCCAAGTAAGACATCATAATAATGAAATCATAATAATACCATCATGATCTTATAAATATGTTTAATAAAGTATATTTATTTTTCATTATCAAATATTAAATAATTTTTGCAATAATGTGGATCCAGGTACAGTGAACGCTAAAGTCATGTCATCCTTTTCTTAAGTGTTAAGGAATTGATAACCTGATTTTAGCGTTCACCGTATCTAGATTCACGTTATTGCAAAAATTTCGTAATGTCATGATAACATTATGACTTAATTATATGATTTTATTATATGATTGACTTTATTATATGATTTTATGTTCTATCTCAAGATTCGCTGATTGGCTAACGTTTATTACCATAAGTAGAAAAGAATCAGAAAGACAAGTATTTGTTTGCCTTCCTTTTCTTCGTCCAGCTGTAGTTTTTCTTCTATAGTATACAGGAAAGGCACGCTACAATATATTTTAAAATTCACTAATTTCTAACGTAGATTAGATTAAAGATGGCGGATGTTTGCGCTATTCTTACTCTTGTATTCTATACTTACTTTTTTATTATTTACACTACTTCTTAATATCTAAATCTTTACGCATAATCGGATAGAGTTATAGAAAATAAATAGTAGTTGGGGAATATATGGGGAACGAAATAACATCCTATATTAAACGACTTTTTACATAATTTTTGGGATATTATTTATTCACTTTCTTCTTTGATTATTACAAAATTTCATCTCGTCAGTATAACATCATGTTGATGCTAACTTGAAGAATATTTAGAATATGTTAAACTACATTCTTATGGAAAGATCAAATAGAGACGATTAATTATGCGGAACCTGCAACGTCGTCAACAAGCGCATGATGAGAATAATTCCATGTGTGACTTGTCACCTTTTTCTGATGGTTAACTGGAACTATAGCCTTCAGAACGTAATTCTGCAAAGACGGCTCGCGATACTACAACTGGTTAAATCGGCTGATTTTTAAATTGGTAAACGTTCGACACGACCGGATACGGTTTGCGAACAATTGGCACCGCAGCCTGTTGCTTGTAAACGATGTTGTGCACGACAGGTTGGCTCTTGTAAATATTTGAGGCTATCGGCTGCTCCTTGAAAATCGTCGGTATTCCCAATTGGTGCTGTTGAACGTTCTGTATCAGAGGCTCCTGTCTATAGACAGTTGGGACGAGGAACTTCTTATAGACATCCGCAGATAGTTTGTTGTAAACCACGTTAACTGGTGTAATCAGTTCCTTCTTGTAAACAGTTGGTACAACTGGAGCTTGATTGAAAGTGTTTGCGTTGACATTAGAGCGGGTCGATACGTCGCCATGAGAAACGCCAAATTCCCACTTGACGCCATCCTTGAAAGAAGATGGTACTTGAAATACTTGCCCAGCGCTCAGCGCGAAGAGGATGGTCAAAACTGCGAGATACTTCATTTGATTGGAAGTTTCGATAGCGTATAATGCTGAGAAACGATACGAACGAGAGAAAGTTGGCGACTGTTCTGTCGATCTACGCATCAGCGTGGCGCTTAAATAGTATCCGAAGAAACGCACCTATCATGATTGGGGATGGACCACTTTTTTTTCGACTCAGTCGTTATAAAAGAAAAAACGACTAGAACTATTCTATTCATTTCGTTTTATATTTTTATAGCAGTTTATTTAACTCTGCAGAAATTTACAGACGATCGATAGAATAACAGAACGATATGTTTGCAATTAGACGTAGAATTACTCGAATTATGAAATATATATTTTTGGCAACGATTTCTCATAATATCGCCTTCAGACCGGAGATTATGAAATATCAAAGAGATCGTCTCTCTCTCTTTCTCTCTCTCTCTCGTCATATAAATCGCGATAAAATCTCGATATGATGCGCGTTCTTTCATTTTGCTAATGTCATTACGAAATGTCACCCATTAATGAATGTCACATCCATCCGGATGGCAAGAATGTCCGATGAATCGCGCAATCAAATCACCTCGAAATATTCCGTCTGTATATTTCTCGTAACAGCGCCATTGGACGCGAGCGGAGTAGCGTGTTGTAAATTTTCGCACAGACGATCTTGTCGCGCTAACCCATTCGGCCACGATCCAACAACGACCGGCGGGCTGCCGGTCCGGTATATTTTAAGAGCCGATGGTAGACGTATTATTTCGTGCATTTCGAATGCACGACCGCGTACTCCGTGCAGGCGCATTGAAAATCGGATACTGATTCCCAGTCGGACCGGGGCGGCGGCGGCGAGTCGCGCGGGCGGGTCGTTTAGATACGAATGACCATTTTGTATTCGAAGCCCGAAATGCACTTTCGATGCCCGGCCATGTTTACTTTCGTATCCGCTTTATCTTTATTCGCGTGTTAGGTGTGCCGAACGGCCGCCCTGATCCGTCCTTCAGCCCGCACGAAACCGCAAGATCTGTATGTGACACTTATATTTTCAATCGTATCTCGTTGAAAAAGAAAGATGAACTAAAAGTAAAGATTTTGCGTTTCGCGGGTTTCCTCCGTGTCCAGATCCATTCTTGGAATGCCAAACCCGCGAAACGCAAAATCTTTATATAGAAAGCACCCGTGGAAGTCTCAAGAATATGAACTAAAAGTATTTAATAAGCTTTTCTCATCTGTCACACGTCGACGTCAAACAATAAAAGATGTACGGTAATTTATTATTAAACTGAATTCTCAATATTTAAACTTACAATATCAGTTTTTATATTTGTATAATTTTCATGCAAATATCAATATACATAAATATCATAAAGACGTTTATATGAAATCGTATACAGTTGAGCGAATTATTGAGCGACCAACTGGACAATGAAGAATCGACGCTCGGTTTCACAATTCGCGTTCATAGAAAAGTGACAGTTATCATTTTTAAAATAATGAAAATCAATCTTCAAAACTAATTTCTTTTTAAAAATCATGCATTTATATCTCTCTCAATTTACTTAGAAGACAGAAGTGATACTTGTTCTCTGATTAATAATTGTGTATAAAAAAGATGCCTTTTTAGTTAGATACCGTGAAGGAATATTGATTATACGAAGTTACAGAAAAACCTCCTATTTAGTTATTTTTGCTTAAAGATAAGTGTATTTTAATTGATTTTATTTATAGAAATCTATCTTATAAAATACATCTTATTCAGGTTATTCTGTGTATGTGTCTACTTAAAAAATAAAATTTATAATTGTGTATAAAAAAGATGCCTTTTTAGTTAGATACCGTGAAGGAATATTGATTATACGAAGTTACAGAAAAACGTCCTATTTAGTTATTTTTGCTTAAAAGATAAGTGTATTTTAATTGATTTTATTTATAGAAATCTATCTTATAAAATACATCTTATTCAGGTTATAATGTTATTCTGTGTATCTGTCTACTTAAAAAATAAAATTTGAATTGAGACTTTTCAAATCTCAAATTTAAAAATATGACATATTTTTTAAGCACTAGTAGTAAATTGCTTTTTAAATATGACATAACAAAGTTTCTAGTAACTCATCTCTGATAAAGGATGAAACTTCCATTTTACTATTGCAATGTTTGAATTTTGAAAATCCATGATAGTTAAAGAATACACATTATAATTGAATCGGTTAATCAGAAATTCCAGTAAAAAAATTTAATTTTTTTTTTTGGAAAACCGAAAGAATCGTTTTAGTTTTTACAACTATACTGTTAAAAATAACTATTAAAAATAATTAAAAACATGTAAAAAAAATTGCTTCTTTATCTCTTAAGTTCTAGTTTTTACAACTGTATTGCTAAAAATAACTAAAAATATGTTTAAAAAATTGCTTCTTTATCTCTTAAGTAGAATATCACTTTTAAACTTATTTCCAAAAAGGAAGCTAATTTTTAAAATACTTTTAGTGTTTCTAAAGTAACAAGCATTTTCGTGTATATATAACATAGAAATCTTTAATTAAGCAATTCTGTAAATGTAATAATAGACTTCTGATTAAATTTAAATAAAGGTATTTAACTTTATTGTTGAAAAACATACACAATTCGTAAAAAAAGCAGCAAACTCGTAATACTGAATTTCAATATGCTAAATGATTCATTATTGAATGTATTTTTACAAAGGTAATGTAAGGAAAATATAAATCATTATAAATCACCGTTCATTGTGTTCCTTACGTGAATGACAGTTATGTAGACCTAATATCTAGAAAACGAATGTTTGATTAATGTGTGTTTTTGAAAGAAATTCTATCTGTTCTGATTCCCCTAATATCTCAATTTCGATAAAAATTAACTTATGGAGTTTCTGAAATGATCGATTCATTTGAAAGTATAACAGAAAGATAATAGTGAAATTATACTCACTATTACAATTAAGTTGTTGTTCTACTTCAGAAAGTTTTAAATGCTTTATTGAAAAGCTGCTTTGGAACGTGTCACTTTTCTATCAACACGGCGAATTATCGACTAAATGTCCTGCTATCGACAGATCTTTGCGAAGCAGTTCGAAGGTAATCGACAATTTTATTCCGAAAAAAGATATTTGTTTACACGTGGCTAAAACGCCACTCTTATCGCAATCTCAACTGTCATTGATGTAGATTCGAGCAGCGTGACGATCGTCTATTTGTAATCATTTATACGACGACGTTCGAATTAGAAAAACCTCTTAACTTAAGCATACTGCCGCATGTCTGAATACATAATTACGACGTGACGGAGTTATTAATTGCACCGAGAGGTGAACAGTAGAAAAAGAGGGAGAAGGAAAAACGGATTCAGAATCAGAGATAATCGCACGGTTCATCATATTTTTTTCTCGACTTATCTGCGGTGCTTATCAATGATCGATTTGATAAATGTCAATGCGCGCGATAAAATATGGATGGAAGCAGCTTTGCGAACGTTTGGCCTCTAGTTATGAAAGCCTATTTGCATCTAATCGACACTTACGAGAGAACACACATGGAACTAGAAATATTTCGTTTTCTTTTTTTTTTTTTTTTAAATAAATAAATAGCATTTGAATCAGAGGTAATGAGTTATACACAAGTGTGAAATATGTTCAGCCGCTAATGTCGAGAATATGTTACGAATAATACAACGATGTGCCTCAGAGTTCCCTTTTCCTTTCTCTCTTGATCATTGCGACATTCGCATAACCATGATACGCGCGCACGCGTTTGATAAATGTTTTTCCGCGGATATAAATGTAAACGTAAGTAGTCCCATTAATAAATGGTGCCTTGTGCGTGAAATTGTGCAATAACGTCGGTTGAAAACTTCATAATACGACTTTATGTTAAATCTTACATTTATTTATGATCTTCCAACTCTGCTATCTATTTCCCTCTTAGTAAATCCTCGAAAAATTTGACGTTCATATCTTTTAAATTTTAAACGCATTCAAAAAATGAATTGAGAAACAAGGCTATAGAATAAATGATTCCATAAATTTATCTTGTCAAGTTCTTTTCATTTAAAAGATATTGAATGGCCGCGACTTTATTAAAATAATAATAATAATAATAATAATAATAATAATAATAATAACAATAACAACTGTGTGTAAGAATATAAAAAAAACTTTATAATAATTATAGAAACATAAGAAGCTTTATAATAATAATAACTTTATTAAACGTGATAAGTGCTTTATAATTTGAATAAATTTACGATAAAAAATAATACACACTTGAGATGTGTTGACATATGAAAATAATACAACATACAAAATAATACGTAGAAGAACATGTTATTTATGTACTGGCGTAATATATTGGCGAAATGATAGTAGAGAGTGTGTGCGTGCGTATGTATGTAAAAAAAAAAACGCATGTAACATAAAAGTTATAGGCAATAATATTAATATTGCAGATAAGCGCAAGATCCGACATATTAATCATTATTATTTACTAGCTACTCGTCACTTATATTCAATTTTCAAACGATATGCCATTACTCCGCGGCGTCTGGCCTTCATCTATGCGTCCTCTCTCTTTCCTCCAGCAATATTGTTCCCAGTAATGTTCGCATATTGCGATACGTAGTGAGCGTAACTGTCGGTATTTTGCGATCGTTAAGCGAGTAAATGTATACGTTACGTATATGGGCCCCTTCTCCGCGAATATACGAAGCATCCAGCTGCCTCGTAAAAAGTCAAACGTATTACGCGTCCGCGCCACGACTCCGGCCACGTTGACATTTTGTGTATAAGCACGCAATATAATTAGCGGCCATAACCATAAATAAGATAATTTGCATGTATTTTGTATAATAAAGCTATTTTACGCTGAGGCACGAATCTCGTGCTTTATGGTCGCCAATGTTAAGAGTATGTGTGTACATGTGCATATGCATGCGTGTGTGGAGAAAAAAATATTCTCTCTCTTACCAGATATACCGCCGGCTGCGGCTTTGGTTGCGGCTGTGGCGAAGTGGAATCGAGAACGCCGCTCTGCGTTTTCGGTTCGCCACCGACTCCGCGCCTTTGAGATTTATAAACTACGATTAGTTGGAAACAATTTCTCGTGCGCTTTCAAGAGTCAATTTCTTTCGTATTCGCCGAACGCCCACTGACTGTAATGTTTATGCGAAATGGTTGGTTATAGACGGTTATAGACTTTTATTAAATGTATCTCTCCAATTGCCGTATGTCCGCCAAAAAACTGCTTAATAGTCTAAAAGAAATTATCCTCCATATTTAGTGTAACTCAGTGGCTAAGTAGCAGTCGGGCGTAATTGATTCTTATCTTCGAATCCAACACAAAAAAGTACTACTTGATCGCAAAGTGAACGATTGCATTACTGAATGCATTTATTATTTAGATAATTATGATCTTGTGTTATCACTGATGTATATGCGATAATCATTTTCGCGAAAAGAATAATTTTGCTGAAATGTCTAAAAATTTAGATAGATAGAAATTTGAAAATAATTTTATCATAAACTATAAATAACTATTAAAATAATTATATAGAAAACTCAAATATGATGAGCAATGCTCAAAAAGTTTTCATAATAATCAGTTCGAGCGTCGTAATTATTTTAATCCAATAAAAATTGCATCTTTAGCTAAATCTTTAGACACTTAAAAATTTAGCTAAATACAGATCTGAAAGATTAATTTTGTTAAACCATCAGATTAATTATGTAGAAATTCAAGCATGATATGTAATACTTTTGAAATTCTAGAAACCAGCTTGAGTTTCTCCATAATTATTTTCGTTCAATAAAATTATTTTCAGATCTACATATATTTAGAAATCTAAAATTTTACATAACATCACAGTAAAAATCATTTCTTCTGTGTAATACATCTTCGAAACCATGCTCCAAGAAAGTTGAAGGTAAAGTAGCTGGAAGGCATATAGATCGTAAGTAATCGCTTTCGTGACGCGTCAACACAACGCGATGATAGAACAGCGGTCATTTATATAACTAAGATGTAACTCGAATATAACATTAGCATAACGAATCTTTGCCGGGAGGAAAAAAAAAGAAGAACTTGAGACATCATCCATACAAACGGCTCCATTTGAACGTCTTAGCGGTATCCGATCTCATCGCCGCGGCGGTTGCAGTAGACGACCGGCTACGTGAGAATAACTGTAATGCATCGTATGGCCGAGGATACATAAATTTTCGTTGCACGGTGGAGTTAGTACGTATAGCTACGCCACTGCGGGACAAGAGAGCCAACCATTCGAGCAGTCAGACTGGCTTCGGTGTGCGGCCAGGAACAGTTCCTCGCCTAGCATACAAATGAAGAGTATAAACATGTCGTCATTATCTGCCGGATTTATAACATGGATACACCCAAGCTTGATGCACAGGTGGCTCAACAGTGGTTGCCATTTCAAATCGCCTGTTCCTCGCGCGTTGACGCTACTGTCGGAGTATCGCGCGAAAGGTTTTAAAATAAATTAATTAATAGCCTGATGAATTAATACCTGATAATATGTATAGCGATTTAATATATCTATCTTTCAGAAAAATGCTGCTTTCCTCTCAAACGCTCACCATAAACGAAATCGTAAAGACAGTCCGAAGATATTTTACAAGCGATTTGTCTCGAGGATATTATTAATCGCGCATATATTGGGTTGTCTGGAAGTTCGTGCTGACTAACCTATATAATTTAATAAATTTATATTAAAATTTAAATCTTCTGCGTTTCAATTTTTCTTCAAAATCGGCACGAACTTTCCGGACAACCCAATATATATATAACTTTATATGTGACTTTATATGTAATACAAGATAAATATTTTTATATGTGCGTTCAAAATATTAAATTAGAATAATATCGTTTGTCTGTATACATCCTGATAACTGCCGGTAATAGGTCTTAATAGTAAATTTCGCACGAAATAAATTCTACGTCGAAAAAGTAAACGCCATAAAATCTTAGACTCGATAAATTTTGCGAAATAAAAGAAAAATGTGCAAACGCGCGAGGAAAACGGTATATAATACTGCCATATTGATCGCACGGTGAAATGCCTGAAAACTGAAATACATCTACGCTCAAGAGGGATATTGCGTAATTTGCAGTGCGGGCTCGCGGTGATAAAAAAAGTGGCACTTGATATTTGCAATTGAAATCGACAACATCGACAAAATGGAAGCCGCGGTAACTATTTGCCGGGGCTTGTTGAAACGGAGAGCCGGCGGGCGTGCAAAATTTTTAATGTAATTTACTTTCGCGCCATGACGTAAGCATCCTACTGGTATCGACATTTCCACGAGTGGGCGAAAGAGAAATTTGTGTGAGTGTCGAATGCAGTATTATATGGCCGTGGCAATTTACTGCGCGCCGTTACATACTATTTACCGCACAATTTACTACGCGCGTTACAGCGCAACGTTACAAGAAAGGCAACATATGTACGTCGTTATATTTTCTCGGCTAATAATTTACGTGCATCCACGGAAACTCGATTTAAACACTTATTTCGGTCCAGCACACACGTCCCGCGACTCTACCTAAGATAATTTATAGAAATATTAATGAATCGTGCAAGTGAAAAAGGATCTCATGTCGTGCTTTAAGTTACGTTAAAATTTTTATCTTCCCTCGGCATCTTCCCTCGGCATCAACGTACGTCTTTCTCT
>Ga0157364_1005211_pt1 | contig 13187 bp, 9 predicted proteins | sample AttsexASBM2_FD_111476 | JGI IMG/M metagenome (GOLD analysis project Ga0157364, IMG submission 111476) | Fungus gardens microbial communities from leaf cutter ant in Ribeirão Preto, State of São Paulo, Brazil - Atta sexdens ASBM2 | ecosystem: Host-associated > Fungi > Mycelium > Unclassified ... | reverse complement strand
CCGATAATCCATAAATCCTTTGGCAATTCTATATATATGTATATGTATATGTATATATATATATATATATATATATATATAAAATTGCAAAAACATTAAAAATATTATTCTTGAAAAAGTTTAGCAATTATACAAAATACTTTTACAAATTTTTGTCCTATAATATACTCACTTGACCCAGGACGATCAGCTTCTCTTACTACGTGAGTCATACCAGCTTTGTAACCGATAAAAGCAGTCAAGTGTACAGGTTTGCTAGGATCGTCTTTTGGAAAAGCCTTTACCTTTCCACGATGTCTCTGAGATCTTTTCTTCGGATAGAACCCCATCGACCCGTGTCGAGGGGCGCTGAACTTCCTGTGCGACTACAATAAAAGACGCAGAAATGAGAAACGTGGAACAAACGTACAATTAAGATTTTTCGACAAAATGAAAATCAGACCGCCCTAGAATATTATCGTCAAGATTATTCGGACGAAAACCATAAACTTTTAATCTAAATCATCATATTAATGACATAAATTATTATTACGAGGCATCGGCGTCGCACAAGGAATCATGTGCTTGTAAAATTATCTATCTGTTCCCATCGCAAGATGCAAACGATATCGTCGACATTTACTATAATATTTGTCTAGAAATTCGACACAAATATTTAAAAACATGATTACGTAGGTTTCTGACACCGATGGCAAAGAAAAAGTATTAATTTTGTTGGATACACGGACATATTGCAAACACCACTTACCATGACGTCGTCGATGAATAAAATGAAGCAAAATGGACGTTACACAGCGAAATGACTGCTTTTATATCTATCTTTAAGGCGCATTTATATGCAAACGTTAGGATGCGCTTCCATGGTATACGGAACTGCGATATGCAGAACTGTAGAATGTTCGTGATTGGTCGTAGCTTTAATCCGCTGATTTCGCCATTTTCTATTGCGCAAATTTATTTCTTTTGCGGATTCCGAGGATGCTTGCGTGTGTGCGTGTAGATATGTATGTACATACACCCAAGGACTTCGATTCTTTCTCTCGATTACTTTTTTAAAACTTCCAAAAATTCAGATTATCTCAAGTTTGTTCGCGTCGCATGCTTCAACATGTTGTAATATATTCCTACCATAACTTTTACTCATTCCAATGCGCTTGATAGAATGAGTAGGAGCTGTGGTAGCATGTTGGAGCATGTTGGAGCTTGCGATGTGGACAAACTTTTCGTCTTTATATCAAATTTATATCGTTTTCTCTTGACTGCACTGCATCGCCTACTAATGCAACACTCAGACAGTGTATCGTGTTTCCGTGGCTGGTGATAAGCGAATTCATTTGGTGTACTGTGTTTCCATAACTACGATTAGTGCAAATTTTATGCCCGAAGTGGGATTTTACTTCCACCGTCTTAAAGAGACAGTGCCAGTGTGACATTTAAAATTTAAAAATGGAAGTCAAGCGGAAAAACAGGGTTTTAATAATAATGTAGTAATATATACATCATGGTGTGTATATTCACCACTTTAGTGTAACTGAGTGTAACGCTTAGGGTGAAATCACATGGTGCGGAAAACGATTGCGGAATAGAGAATGCGACATAGAAGCAACTAATCAGCGTTATTTCGCATAGAGTTAATTGGTTATTTGAATGACGTATTCTCTATTCCGCAATCTTTTTCCGCACCGTGTGATTTCACCCTTACACGCAACTGGTGCGGTACGAGGCTGCAACCAATCCCGAGAGAAAACGCAATTATTATAACGTTTTTCACTGGTTTAGTTTCTATCGAGAGTTTCAGGATCATTCTGGATCAGAATATAAGAACCAACCAACTACAGTCAAGTATTCTCCTGTTCACAGTCTAGATATATCAGTTGCGACACACTACTTTTTTTGATAAGACAAATTTATTACGCGCTTGCGTCAGTTATATCACAGAGAAGATGGCTGAGTTATAACCTAATCAAACTAGGAACACAAGACTGTGCTATCGAAGTATCGAACGAATAATAAAATTCTGATAATTATTTAGAAGAGGGTCCTCCGATTTTGATAAAATTAATCTCATTCAACATGTTTTTGCATAAAACGAAAGAATTTGACAGAAAAACGTGGCGTTAATCGAACTATCAAGCATTATAGTTCGAGACTTTGGAGATTAGGTATCTGTTATCCCGATTTAATGCCGCATAATGTATTTCTGCTTTAATTTTATAAATTCATTGCTTTAAAAAACACAAATTCCATGCTTTAAAAACACAAACTGCTAATGCAGAGAATTTGTATGTTTAAAGCAATAAATTGTTGTTTTTAAAGCAGATAATTTGTGTTTTTAAGTAGTACTTCAAGTTACATTTATTTTTCATAATAAAAAATAAATTTACAATTATACATTAATCGTTTTAATTTTAATCATTGTGTGACTGAATATTTCTTTCTACTACAATATTTATTTGATAATTTTTATTATTATTTACTAATAAGCATACTTATTATTTTCTGTATTTATTTCTCAACATATTTATTTATTTATTATATATTTTAATGATTACATATATAATATGAACATAATAAAAATAAAAATATTTGAAAAATAAACACAGAATGATATATGTGGATTTACGGTATTAATTGTAAATGTGTTAAATAATGGATATTATTTTACTTTGTTTCTTATTTTAATTTAATTTTTTATTTTGAAGAACTTTTTATTCTATTATTTAATTCTATTATATATATTATTCTAATTCTTCTATATTACTTATTTTTTCCAGAACAGTGGTTATTATGATTATTAAATAAAGTAAAATTTTCCTTTAAAAATATACCTGTAAACACCTTGTTTATATAGATATGTATATATATACACACACGCACGTACACACACACACACACACACACACACACACACACACACACACACACACACACACACACACACACATTTCAATAGTACATTTTATAACAAATGAATAGTATCCATTTATTTTATAATTTTATTTATTATACGGTTTTTCAGCAAGAAACATAAATGACGTAGCCTAAAACAATTACTCAATTTTATCCTTATTGTTTGCAATATTAAACAAAGATAAAAGAATTTATTGTGATACATTGTATCATATGCGTCTTTTATTTAAAAACGCTCATATTAAGTGCCGTAATTTAGCTAAAATATTTAAATGTGTATAGTTCTCAAAATGGCCACACGTCACATGATTTTATCTCTCCTACATTAAAGACGCCGACGCTCAGTATCGCAACTGGTATATCTAGACTTGTTACAATCGAACGACAAAGAAATGCTCGACTGCAGTTGATTGGTTCTTACATTCTGATTCGGATTAAACCCTCGATGAAAACTAGAGATTTGTTCGCTTCGCATGCTCCAACATGATCGAATGTGCTCCTATTACTCCAATGCACTCATTAGAATGAGTGAGAATTATGGCAGGAGCATGTTGGAACATGCGACACGAACAAACCTTAAGTCACTAGCAGAAGTGCGCACTCAGTGCCGTTGTACACAAATCGATATGAGGATGTACGTTTAATAAAAATTAGAATAGAATTAAATCACAAAATCCTTAATACATTTTATTGTGGTACTTGATAAAATATACATTTTATCTGAATCTGAACATAACCCTGAAGGTAATTAATTAAATCTCCAGTTCTTGCGCGTCTTGTCGCGCATTTTAGCGCCTTATCTCATAAGCTTTGATTGGCTGGCAGTAAAATAATAAGGCGTACGATATGGGAATAATCCATTTCGCTTACTCCCGGTCTTAATGCTTTACATAATATTTTCTCTCTGCTTTACATAATATACTCTCTCTTACGACAGTTTTACTATTGCATTGTAAAATGGGCTTAAGGCCTGGTTGCATGAACTAGGTTGGTTATTTTGATTTTAAATAAAATTTAAAAAACTTTCTCTATCTCGTTTTAAAACCGAAAAGAGACAGGAACAAAGAGAATTTTAAGCTTATTTAACTAACCTAAGGCCTTCTATAATAGAATCATAAGTAATAAGCCGAAGAAATTAATCAATCACAGTCGATTATTCTTCTCACATAACTGTAATTGGCCAATTTCTTACGACTTATGACTCTATTGTAGAACAGGCATAATTAAGTGTTACGACAATTCGTGTGCTTAGAACCTTAAGAGGCTAATATACGGTCCTCTGATTAGTTCGTGACTTCTTAAGACTGTACTTAAGACGGTCTTGAAGAATAAGATCTGACTATGAATACCGAATTATATGTGATTTCCGCAGGAATTTATTTTCCTATGTCCCTTTGAGCGGAACTTGCAGATCAATGCGAGCTATTGACAAACTCTATTCTGAGGCCCTATTGTCACGTTCGTAATAACCTCATTTTTTTGTCCAATGACTATTTCCACACATATTCACTAACAGCCCTGAATATACACGCGGACATCTCTTGGAATGTACCTGACGCTTCTCCATATCTACCAATGGCGGCACAGACAATGAAAGGGGGTCTCAGGGACGCCCACGAAAATAGTGTTTTCAGCCCGATCGGGCATCAACTTGAGTTAGAAAATGCTTCGCTATTGATTAATGTTACATGTTCTACCAATAGGAGAGCACAAAACATCATTACTTTAACCCAGGTTAGTGTAAACTTGGTCAAACCGAAAACTAGAGAGATCGCAGAGTAGTAGTGTCATTACAATATAAGTACAAACAATTATACTAAAATTTCCATAAAAAAAGAGGAGATGTAGATAGCAACGAAAACCTCTAAGCATTGCAATTTAATTTTCAATGGAGTAACATGGTTTAAATAGTAAATCTGTTAGTTTAGAGATTCTTCCAGGTAACCTTTTTGACATATGTGATATGCGTACGTAATAAATACGTAATAAATATGTAATAAATATCTTTTAAACGTAAACGTTAAATATATTGTGGCATAAAATTAGAATTAAATGAAATAAAAATCACACAAATAACTGAAAATATAAAGTGCACAGCATTTATACAAAATAAGCAATAAATCCAAATTTTCACGTTTATTTCTATTTCTTTCCAAATTGATTCTCTTTCTGTTTCCAGGTATCACGGTTGAATTTCACCCAAAAATTTGGATGTTTTATAAAGCTTCGAACATTTTTTTTATGCTCATAAGAAAATCTGTAAATCATATTGAATTTAAGAAGTATAAATATTCTAGAAAAAGGTATTCGCAATGAAGCGACTTAAAAATTCAATTGTCGAATGATCTTGGAAAAAAATTGAAATAAACGTGAAAAATTTGAATTTATTGCTTATTTTCCCTAACAGCGCAAAGTCGACTCTAAATCGACTCTGAGTCGACTATAACTTCTAGACGTCTGAAAAATGGACGTCCGTAACTTTAGACGATGTCTCTTGGAGACGTCTCTAAGTCATACAATGTCTCACTTTAAAGACGATTGTAAGCCGACTTTAAGTCAACTATTCTAGGCTATGATTCGATCTCACGACGCTCATGAACAGCATTCATTCTTGTTTAACTATAGTTAAACAACAAGGAAATGATTTCACATTTAAGCTTTATGAGCGTAAACTAGATATCCTCGGACTAGATATCCTAAAGTCGATATTGGAAGGACATCTGTACAAAGTCGACTTACAATCGACTCTAAAGGCCTGACTTAGCAAAGTTAACTTATAGTCGACATATCGACTGTATGTTTGTATTGTTGTATAAACTGTCCCAACTCTGTGGAAAAGGAAATAAATTAATGAATATTTTACTACTCTATTCTTTTTTATTCATCTTATTAGTCTCTGCACTTCATATTTTCAGTTATTTGTGTGATTTTTATTTCATTTAATTCTAATTTTATGCCACAATATATTTAACATTTACGTTTAAAAGATATTTATTATATATTTATTACATACGCATGTCAAAAAAATTACCTGGAAGAACCTCTAAACTGACAGATTTACTATTTAAACGATGTTACCAATTCATAAAAAATTAAATTGCAATGTCTAGAAATTTTCATTGCTATCAACATTATCCCCTCTGTTTTTATGGAAACGTAGTTTAACCGTACAGTATACTGAGTGTAGAGTGAATATGTAATTTAAATCAAGTTTGATCTAGGTTTTTTTTTAGAGATCGCTTTAATTTCACAATGTTCAGAATTTAGTTGTATCCGTGTTGTTTTGTTTATTTTAAGAGAGAGAGTACATGAATAGCAGAATGATGATATCGTGATTTGCAAGCGTTTTTGATCATCCCTTTTTTTCGGCGGACATGGTGAACTCATCAACGCAATTCTATTAAATTCTGTAATATTCTGCGTAACAACTCAATAATTTGTATTATAAGCGACCTTAAAGGTAATCTGTATGAACGTATGAAGATGTATAATATCGAATGTATGTACTAATAGTAACTTAGAAATGTTTAAAACTGTTTACTGTATATGCAATTTGTTCATTGACTGCAGAAAGCAATTATAGTGGTGTATTGTCAAATTACAGAATTAAACGTTTACTATTACAATAATTAAATGCATTTTAAAGGTTCAACAGTGTGAATTATATTAATATTATTTGGTGGTTAAACCTGGAATATAGTCACTGTCTACACTAAGCGTCGGCATCTTTGATGTAATGGGTCGCGATTCTGCCACCCATTACATCAAAGATGCCGACTATCTTTACACGCTTACCGATAGTTATCAGTGTTGTTGCACAGATATTTTATATTTTTAGTGAAAAAGCTGCGTAACGACACTATCAATTGTCGATAGATGTGTGTAAAACAATTATGGAATCGCGTCCCAGGTCATATGACTCATCGTCATGTTGTGGGTTGGAAAGGCGCTTATAAATTTGAGTTTTTATAAAACTACAGAATGATTTTGCTAAAAAAAAAAGACATAATTCGGTCGTGTCATGAAAATTGTTTATGAAGTGAATATATTTTTAAATCGGAATTATATAATAATATAATATTAACGAACTCATTATATAAAAATAATATTCACATTAATAATAATAATAATAATAATATTAAACACTAATAAGTAAATTAAAAATATAATTGATTAAATACTACACGGAAATTGTAATTGAATAATTATGTATAAAAAAATAATATATTGCATGAAAATTGTAATTAAATGCAAAGTTGTAATTTAATAATATACGTACAGACACACACGCACGCATGCATGCATACTTTATTACAAGAATATGTAGAACAGTAATTGCGATCGAATTAATCTCGATATATGCGTGCACGAATAAATGAAAGAGATGGAATCGGAATTCGTTTTTCGTGATCTTCCCTTTTTCCCGTTGGACTTTGGTGAGTTCACGCGTGTAGAGATATAATTAGAATAATTACTAATAGGATTGGTAAGATCTTTATTTTATTTTATGTCATTGTATTATTGTTTATTATTACAAGTTTATTATTACAAAACTTCATATCAGATCTAAAAACCAATATTATTCCTTGTCATAGGAGTTGCTATGTCTATTATTTATTCTAAAGTTCATTGAGTGTTCAATTAAACATTGCACACACATTAATAGAACTTACTATACTGACAATAAAATCATTTTTATTTTGAATATAAAACTTCGATGTTAATTCATTTAAAAGTAGATTGATATTTAACAAAATACTTTATCGTATACAAATATAACAGTCTACACAATGTAGTGTCTCCGAAAAAAATTTGATTTAATTTTTTAGTAAAACTTAATTTTATTAACACTTTGCCATTTCTCTTATAAATTAAAAAAAAATTAAGCTTTATTTGAACGACGTATCATGGCTCTCACTCGTGATACTCATGTTTAGCCTGATTTCCTTATGAGTTTCACACAATATTAGACTTAATTATATTTTATTTGGGAAGGAAATCCAATTAACCTAACCTAACCTAACCTAACCTAACTTGCAATTTCAACTTGCTAAAGAAGACAGCCACATTCCTGATTGGAAATCGATACATGCGCACTAAAAATTGATCATATAAAAAGTTCAGTATTTATACTGTGAGTATAGTCAACGTTATGTTACAAACGCTTTGAAGCGTTTTTTAATTGGTCAGTTTGTAAAATTCTTTTTTCTAATTGGTTCATCAAACACTTCAAAGCGTTTGTAGCAAGACTTTGACCACAGCCTGTATGTATACCACAGTATAGGGATATTCCGTGTCAGCACCTTTGATCTCCGTGTCGCAGTCACATGAGCATCCGCCATTTTAACGTTTGAAAAATCCAGAACGAAAGAGGATATAATATCCCATGCGATAGTCCATTGCTTTGCTTTAAAAAACATAATTAAGAATGCCATGTAAACGTAATCAATGTAAAAATATTATATTTTTCACAAAATTATATTTGATTATGTTTAATTAAGTAACCTAGCATAAACTACTTACTTTTTTGTAAATTGTAAAAACTTATCTTACGATATCTTTGGGATAACGAAAAAAAATGCATTTAAAATTTTTACTATTATTACTATTATTACATTGTTTAATATTGCATGTAACATAACTTTTCTTTTTTTTATCTATTCTTTAGAAATATTTATGACGCAGCTTTTAAATTGTCTTCTTTTGCCACGGATATCTCACACGGGATCTGTGTAATATACGTTCTTGTCATCTTGCATTTCATTGGATTCCGGCCCAAAACAAAAGCTGCGTAGCCATACCTGCGCGAACACTCATTTTTTCGATGAATGTCTCTACTGGTTATACTGTGCTTATATTGTGACGGCACTCTTAAAGCATTTTTTGATTGGTTAATCAAATATTTCGAAACATTCGTAGTGGCAATTCGATCACACTCTTTATTAATTAATAAATATAAACACGATTTTATTATAACTTTTTACAAAAATGGTTCGATATTGCATTTTATGTTCTAATCATGATAAAACAGTGTCTTACCACAAGTAAGTGTATTATACAACTCATAATTATCGATAAATACTTGTATTCTATGCTCGCATGTTTTAGGTTAAGTAAAATCATATTCCTATTCTTGCAGATTTCCAAAAGATATGCACATAAGGAAAAAATGGTTAGAGTTTTGTAATTTTGGTGAAAATTTTGCAGTTAAAACTTCCACTTATTTATGCTCAAAACATTTCACAGAAAAAGATTATCTTCTTACAGCAACTAATAGAATTTTAATGAGTGGAAGCATACCATCTATTTATCATGTCAAAAAAAGAAAAAGGTATGTACATAAAAAAATAAACTGTATTATACAAAATAAATTGTTTGGTTTGGTTATTTTTTTAGTTATATATAAATATATATTATATAAATATATATTATAATTGTAGCAATCAAAACTATAACAGCAAAGTTGAGATTGCAAAATGCTACAAAAATGAATATATGGTAAATGTGTGTCAAGAGGAATCATGTTCAACAATGATAAATGTATGTAAAGAGGAACCATCACATTCAATTATAATAGCTGATAAAAATACGGACGAATTAATTCTTAAAGAAGAAAAAATTGATCATAGTAAGTTTCTTTAAATGATAAACTAGTGGCACATGATACACATTTTCTTACTGGATTGCTTGCGTTCTAATAAATTAATAAAATTGTATAATTCTAAATATATAATATAAATATAAAATGCATAAATAATTTCTACTAATTTACTACAATGCATGCGATCAAGTAAGAAAAAATGTACACTGCTTTAGTCGTATGACTCTTGAAGTATGATTTCACTGTTTATTCTTTAACATGTATATTAAATATTTCGTATTCACGAGTGGAATCTTAATTATTCAATACATGGGAATATAGTATTACGAATTATCATTATTGTTGATCAGATATTGATGGAATGTCGCCGATGGACTTTACTCATCCAAACTTTCCACATGAACCACGTTATATTGGCGATATTAGGATATCACATTTAGCTACACCACAAAGAGCTGAGAGAGCTTTAAATCTAGCAAAGCTCACAGTAAAAAAACAAAGAAGGAAAATTTTAACTTTACAACAAACAACTATTAGATTGAGAAAGCGTATTAAAACCATGAAAACTTTGATAGATCATCTGAAGAAAAGAATGTTATATCAGATGATGCTGCTAATCGATTAATGGTACATTTTTACAAAATTATATATAATAATGAATTGATATACAATCCAGAAATTAGTAATAATGCGATAGGATTAAGATTGATTTTGAATTGTACATTAAATAATAAAATATACACTTTTTTTAAACACAATTATTCGAGAAATGCGAGAAATTTTAAAACATAAAAAAGCCAGAAAAAGGAAATATTCACCTGAATTAAGAGCATTTGCACTTACGTTAAACTTTTATTCGTCGAAGGCTTACAATTATGTACGAAAGAGTTCTTGTAATCGTTTACCTGAACCCTCTAATATTCAAAAATGGTATTCAGTATTGAATGCATGCCCTGGATTTACAGCTGAAGCATTTGAAACTCTAAAGTGTCAGGTTAAAATAAATAATCTGATTCTATGTAATCTCGCAATACATAAAATAGGGATTCGACAACAAGTAATGTATGATGAACAGAGATACTATGGACTCATTGATTTAGGGATTGATCGTACTGACGTCTTTAACGATGTGGATTATTCACTTTATACAACAAACGCCTTAATTTTCATGTTCATTGCGATCAAAGGCCATTGGAAAATTCCTGTAGGATATTTTTTGTTGAAGTCATTAAATGCAACTGAGAGAGCTAGTTTATTAGAAAAATGCTTCGAGTTAATAGAAATGACAGGAGTAAAAGTATATTCTGTAACTTTCGATGGAGCTAGTCAATATAAATATGTACAAATATTTAGAAGCAAATTTCGAATTAAGCTCTGCTTTTAAACTGTATTTCATTAATCCCATAACGAAAGAAAAAGTTTTCTTTCTGTTTTTTTAATCCATGTTAAAATTAGTACGAAGCACTTTGGGTGATTACAAAATTTTGAAAAGTAAAGGTGAAGATATTCATTGACAAGATATTGTACTTCTCAAAAGCTAGAAGAAGAAGAAGGATTATGCGCTGGTATAAAATTGCCTAAAAAATATATTTTGTACCAAAACAACAGAATGAATGTGAAAATAGCGGCTCAAACTCTGAGTGAAAGTGTTAGTTCTATCAAATATTTACATGAAATTTTTAAGCAGTTTTTTCTCCCAAAAATACAGTTGAATTCTACTTCATACAGTTAAATTCTGATGTTCAATAATGCTTTTGATATCTTGAACATGGGTAGTCAGTTTGCAAAGAGGGCAATTTATAAAGCATTTTTAATGGATGAAAACTGTGATGAGTTAAAAGCTCATGCTGATGAACATTACAATACATCAGCGATTTTAAAACTGTACAAGACCTATTGATTCTAAAAATTCATGGAAAAGTTGGTTTTTTAGGATTCATTATCTGTTTAAAAAATATATTCGAGTTGTAGGTTTTGAAACAATTAGAACTGAATTATTTAAGCTCAATCAAGATTATTTGAAGACATATTTTAGCGCTATAAGAAGTTAGAAGATTCAATGACAATCCTAACACTCAACAATTTCAAACAACATGTAAAAGGTTGATAAGCATGAAATTAGTGCATCAGAAAAGGGCAAATTAATGATATGCCTATGATTGCCTAATTAATGATATCCATATTGCATGTATGTTCAACAAATAAATACTGTGATCCAATGTACACTGAATTGCATGATTCTACTAATATATTTGACCATGTTTATGTAGATTCATTGTGGTCTCTCAGTCCATACCAGTGAAAAAGTGTTGTAATGTCTATTCTTCTATTAGTTGATTGGCCCTGATTCTCTCATTGAGGTTCACAGATTCACTTGGCCAATGTTGTGATGTATGTATAGGCCCGTTCTTTTCGGCTGAACTTTTGCACCAGTTCATTTTTTTTCCTCTTCTTTCCTTTTGGAGAGAAAAGGAAGAAAGATGAACTGATGCAAAAGTTCAACCAAAAAGAACAGGCTTTATATCAGTAGTTTTGTAATAAAATAAAATAAAATTGACCTGTGACAAAAAAATATGTGAGACATGTGTCTCTTTCTTAACATCTACGAATAATACCTCAAATTTAATTACATTGAAAAACAGACGGAAATTAACGAGTTCTTTGAAAGATGTAGTAAAAGTTACAAGCGCGAGCGACAAAATTATAAAACAGAAAAATCATCTTATATTTGTTAAAAAAAATATTAAAGATTTTTTAGCGTTAAAGATGGAATTTCACGCAGCGAGTAAAAGTTGGCGTTTTATCCCTTCTCAATTTTCGCTAAAATGGCGAATTCAGCGAATAAAGTTGTCCAACTATGAGTGAAGCAACGCTAACTCTGACTATGACCCACTTGATTGACTAAATATTTCGAATATTTTTTGATTGATCAATTTTTTGAATTGCTTGTTCAACGCTCCTTTATTCACGGTATAGTGGGAATAATTTCGCCAGCGAAACTTTGCTGGCTTCCAGAAAAGAAAGGAAGAATTTCACATATATCAATAATTTTTAATAGTTAAAAAAATATAGCTATTTAGCTTTGTCTATTATATTTCTCGAATAATCAAAATAAATCAAAATTTACTTTGACTTGAAGAAGCATTGATAATGGATATGCTCTGTTTTATGCGTCTTTTATTCTAATTATTTAACTAAATGATTTTAAACTTTTGTTGTATCAAACGGAACAAACTTATTATATTTACTTTAAAATATTATTTTTATTTCGATGTATTTAAAAAATTAGAATTTCATTTGTAAATTTAATACCTTAATGTTGATCTAAATTATGACTTTTTCTTCAGTTGGAGAATAGCCGCATCTCCTCCAATCAATGCAATTATTAAATAAAATACCTTATATACTTTATATATAAAGTACTGAAATAAAAAATGTGCAACGAAGAATTTAAATATAGGATTTTTCTGAGATACAAATTTGTGGCTATCGAGAAACATATACAAATCATAAAATCTTTTTTTAGAAATGTGCGTGCGTGTATGTGTGGTACTATATGTATATACGTGTATATATGTGTATGTATATATATATATATATATGTGTGTGTGTGTGTGTGTGTGTGTGTGTGTGTGTGTGTGTGTGTGTGTGTGTGTGTGTGTGTGTGTGTGTGTGT
>Ga0157364_1005210_pt1 | contig 13188 bp, 17 predicted proteins | sample AttsexASBM2_FD_111476 | JGI IMG/M metagenome (GOLD analysis project Ga0157364, IMG submission 111476) | Fungus gardens microbial communities from leaf cutter ant in Ribeirão Preto, State of São Paulo, Brazil - Atta sexdens ASBM2 | ecosystem: Host-associated > Fungi > Mycelium > Unclassified ... | reverse complement strand
GCTCGGGGCAATAGGAGTTTTACCACTGAAACCCCAAGCATCTCCTATACTTTCCATTTGTATATAAGACTAGTAGTTACACTGTAATTCGCTAGTCTGATAATCGACGAAGATAATCTCTTATTGAACTCGATTTCCAGTGTTCAACGGTGACACACCAATCAGTACTCATTTCTACTCGGACTTACTCTCCTTCATCTGAAGTTGCGACCACATGGCAGACAGACGGCGCAGCACATAAGCTGAAGCCAAGGTTGTTCCACAAGTCCGCTTATCTCTGAGTCCATTCTGCAGACTTCCACCTTGGTGTGAACCGCGCCTGACACTTCTACAATCTAAGTTCTATTTGAAAATAATAGACATTCCTTACTTCCCTTATGACAACTCACAGGAACATCTTTCATCAAGAATATTATCAAGCAAACTCAAATATTCAATAATGTTGTTCTCACTTTAAAATTGTGAGTTATCAAAGTTTCTCCCAAGTTGGATATGTCTATCATTTGGATTGACATTTAGAATGTTCAAAGTGGGAGCAAGGCCAAAGGTCTTATTAATCAATGCTTTAATGTTAGAAGGTATATTACCATCATTAAAGAAGCTAATATAAACCCTGGCATATCTCAATGTAAAAATTGCTAGAAATGGGAACATACTACCCTATTATGTAGGATTCAAGAAGTAAAATGTATCAAGTGCAATGGCCTGTATAAATCTGAAAACTACTGCCAATTTAGTTGGTGCTGCAAAGCAAATGACAAGATCAATCCACCATGCCTCAAAACTAAAAAAGGCAAACCATGCCTGTATGTTTTTAAGTGTTCAAATTGCTAAGGTGACCATCAGACAGACTCTAACCTATGTCTGTTCTGGAAACATAGGTTTAACTGGGAATGGTACAACAAAAAGACTATTGAGATCCATGAAAACAGGACTAAGTCAATTTGCTCAGCTGTGAGTGGGATTTCACAATGATTTGTGATGTTTTAAAACTCTTTTCTCAAAATATTCACAAAAACAGTCTCATTAAAACAGTCTCATTATCAATACCATTTTAGAGACCCAAACATCATTTGATATCATATTCATTCAAGAATCTCCATGGTCGATTATTTGATCTATTCCTAGCTCTACTAGTTGTGAAGAAGAAGAACTAGTTAGAGTTCCTCATCATTCTAACTAGCTCACTTTTGCCAGGTCTCCAATCAACTAGTTTGATTTGCCGAGAGTTTTGACATATGTTAAAATTTGTATTTTTCTTCTTTGTTTCTCTTTGCAAAATGACATTCTTAATCATAGAGATATTTTCTGTATCTTGTTTTTCAATCAGTATTCTATTTTTTTTATCAACATTTATTTCAATTCATCTCAATTGGTCTTAAAGTATCTTAAGGATACTGAGATCAATATTTATAATGTTATCATCACAATGGGTGATTTTAATATTAGGGACAGCCTATGGGATTCAAATTTTTCTTTTATTCTAGTCATAGTAATATTCTTTTTGATATAGCAGATTCATTTTCACTTGAAATTTCTAAACCTACTAAAAATCTTTCTACTAGGTTCTCTGGCAATTATTAAGACTTAAATTACATCTTAAATCTAGTGTTTCTTTAACCATTCTTGTTGGAATTCAACAATCATCACATCCATCCAGATTGGAGGCTTTTATCTGACCATACCCCAATTACTATTGACATATCCATTAGTGATGGACACATATCAACCAAACAATAATCTCTTATCAAAGGAAATGATGAAGAAAGTCTATTCCTTGAGGATCTCACTCAAAGTATCAAAAATTTGAACACTTTATCTATCTAAAATTCTAAAACTTTAAAAGAAATCATTTGAAACCTCTTGATCAAAATTGAGAACATATGGTTCAAACACTCAAAGATGGTCAACATAACCAGACACTTTAAAGCTTGGTGGAACAAAAATTGTTGTAAAACACTAAATCAATATTTACAGACATATAGTCTAGAAAATTGAAAATATTTCAAAAAAACAGTCAAAAAATCCAAACAAACCTTCTTTGATGATGAAACTGCAAATAAGAAGTGTGGCCTATGAAAACTAATGAATTGGGTCAAGAAACACAAACTCCTAGCTGTTAAAGCCATTCAATTTGAAGGATGTCTATATATTGAACTAGAAGATTTATGGAATGCCCTTCATAGTTCTTTCAATTCTGCTCAATCCCAGAAAGTTGACATCTATTTTCTAGATGAAATTCTAGACAAGGCCATTATAGAGTGGGCCCTGTTTTCCAAGGAAGAACTTACCAATGCTATTGAAAAGTGCAACAATTCATTAGCTCCTAGTTCTGATAAATTAATATGGAGTCATATCAAAACAATCATCAAAAGCAAAGAGTACATCAGTAAATTCATTGATATCACTAATGCTTGTATAAATTTGGGACACTGGCTATCTCATTTCAAGATATCTTATAACTCATCCAAGTCATTTCGCTCTATTGTTCTTCTTAATACAATAGGAAAACTCTTTGAGAAAATGATTGGAGAATGTTTTCAATTTCACACAATTTCCAATAATTTCATCTATCCTTATTAACTTGGAGGTCTCAAACAAAGATCTACTATGGATATGGGAATCACTCTCACTCACATTATTTGATTGGAATAGGTTAAAAACCTCACTATAAGCATACTAGCATTCAACATTGCCCAATTCTTCCCCTCTCTTAACCATCAGTGTTATGATCTTAAGTCTTTAGGGTTAGACAAAAGAACAACTCTTGTATTTGAGTAACACAAGAGAACTCGATAGAGAACTTTTCTATAAACTAGTCTACCTTATATAGTTTTACAGATGGTCCATGCTAACTACTGTGCATCCTACCCTAAACAACTATGTATAGTCTATGAGGCCAACATGTGGTGTCCATGTTGTATGATATTATCTGTTCTCGAATCTTCTACTAAATTCTCTCAAGTCCCGTGATCTGTCTTGTAACTATGTCATCAGATTGTGACTGATGTGACAGTGTGACCAATCAACCCTAACCCTAGCTGTTCTAAAAATAGAAAATAGAAAATAAAACAGAATGAAAATAAAAATGAAAAATAAAATAGAGAAAAACCAAGTCCACTGTTTGTGAACTTGACAATCAGCTACTCCCTCTTATCATGGATAAGACGAGACTTGATTGTAAAATCTCAACTTTCTTCAAAAATTATTTAGTAAGAAGGAAAACAAAATATTTTTGGAACAATTTCATATCTCCTTTCTTTTGTGTAAACATTGATGTTAGTCAAGGATCTGCACTTTCTCCAATTCTCTCTGCCCTTTATTTATCTCCCATTTTGCATTCTTTGGAAAATTGCTTAAAAATCTTGAAAATACCTATCTCTATCATTTCTTTTGTTGATAATGGATTATTTATTTCTCAAAACAAATCTATATCACATTCTAATGCAAATCTTTTTTGTAGCTACAATGTAGTATCTTCTCTGCTTACAAGATGTGGTCTTGTTGTAGAGCATGGAAAAACTAACATTTTCTACTTTTTTAGGTCTTAAGGAGTATTCAATCTTCCTCCTTTTGACTTATTTGCCTTAGAAGGTCCCATTCTACTCCCAAAAAATACATAGCAATATCTTGGTTTCATTTTTGACCAAAAGCTCACATTCAGAAGTCATACAGATTTCTATATCAACAAGGCAATTTCCATAGTCAAGTGTATAAAAATACTAGGAAATTCATTGAGAAGTATCAACCCTTTTCAAAAAGAAAGACTTTATAAGTGTTGTGCTTTACTTATAGCCCTCTACAGGTTTCTATTGTGGTACTACAACAAAGCTCCAACATATTATCATCTCAACATACTATAAAAGATGCAACAAAGAGCTGCACTTTGGATATTAGGCATGTTTCAGACTTCTCCTACACTAGGAATCAAAGCCATATCTAGAATCATCCCTATACATCTTCACTTGAAAAAACTCTATAGAAGATTCCTACTACAAGAATCATCTCTCCCATCCAATCATATCATTAGTAGCATTCTCAGCTCTAGTGGGTCACAAAAACAAAGTTGTCATAACACATCCATTAATTATTTTATACTCAAACAAAGACTTCACTTGAAATCTCTGCTTATCGATGTGGATAACAAGTGTAACAAATTTTCTCCTTTATTTTCTTTTTTCAATAAGAAATTTAAACTAGGAAACCATCTTATAGATTTATTTTCAGATCATTTTTCTTTTCATTCTCATTTTCCAAACATCAAAAAAAATATTGAAAAATTGGATGACAAAACATTTAGTATATCATCTAATTCCTCCTCAGTAATTGTCGTTTCTGACACTAGTATCAAGAATCACATCACCATATCAATTTCACATATACATTCTTTCAATAAACCTGTTGTTGAAACAATATACAGAGTGGTCAACATTACAACAACTAAAGCTGAATTATTTGCTATCCAATATGGTATAAATCAAGCAATTGATATTGCTAATATTAATCATATAGTGGTCATTACAGACTCCTTACATGCTGTCAGAAGAATCTTCAACTCCTCATCACATCCATACCAAATTCACTCTGTTGTGATATCTCAGGAACTTAGAGAGTTCTTTTTAAAAGACGCTAGCAATTACATTGAATTCTGGGATTTCCCTAGTAAACAAAAGTGGCTGTTACACTATTTGGTGGACAAAGACTCCAAAAATATGGTCCACACACCTTTGTTTCTATGCAAATCATCCTGGGATTTTTGTAGAAAAAACAAGTGCAATTTGATTCTCTCACAATAGAGAATGCTTTTTCAAGCAGTAGATTCTAAAAGGAGAAATTTCCTAGACTTATTAGATAATGATTTAAATCCTATTGAGCTATCAAGCATCAAAAGTGGTCCTTGGTTACAACACTTCAGACATTCAAACTCATTGTGCACTCAAGCTACCAGAGCCATCATCAATCATGCTCCTATAGGAGAATACCAATTAAGATTCTTCTCTAGGGAAGATTTCTCATGCCTATGTGGTACATATCTGATTGAAACAAGATAATACATTCTACATGAATGTAAAAGATTTAACAAATATTGGGACCTGATGTCAGACATGGTTCATACTGGGGTGGAAGTCTGCAAGATAGACTCAGAGTTGTATAGACTTGTAAAATGATCTTGGCTTCAGCTTATGTGCTGTGCTGTCTGTCTGCTGCATGGTCACGACTTCAGATGATAAGGAGAAGTCTGAGATGGAAGTGAGTGCTGATTTGGTGTGTTGCCATTGAATACTGGAGATTGAGTTCAATAAGAATTATCTTTGTTGATTATCAGACTAGCGAATTACAGTGTAACTACTAGTCTTATATATGAATAGATATTATAGAAGATGCTTGGGGTTTTAGTAATAAAGCCCCTATTATCCTGAGCAGAGGTTTCAGTGTTGAGACACTGACAGGGGTAACTTGTCATGGAAGACTGAGTTGAATAGGAGTATCTCTACTATAGAAAATAGAATATCTGGATAGTTGCAGCACCGCTATAAGACATGTTGTGAAAAATATAGGCTTGTATAATTGGAGATAATATCACCACAAGAATGTAATTTCCAGATGGATGGACTTGTATATAATACCCAAGAAGGGATACAGTTGCTCACTTTATGCTATTTCTTCAATTTAACCCTAGTGTCTTTTCTTTCAAATAGTCACTCTCTATTAGTTATATACTCAGTATCACTACATAAGTTTGATTTCTTCTTGTTTATTTATCTTTCCTTTTGACTTTTTTTAATTCTCTCTTCTCTTCCTTTTCCTGTTCATGTTGCTTCAGTCTGAATGTACAAAGTTACAATATAGCTTCCATAGTCTGCTCTCATGCTCCATGTAATAAATTGTTGATATAATATATATATATATATATATTAAACTAAAAAAGTAATTAATTAAATCTCCAAGTAGATATTTTAGTAGTAAAATATTATTAGAAGTTTTAATTAGTGTTACAAACTTTATTCAGCTTGTATCTCCACAACTAGTGGACCAATTTTCACAGACTAAGTTGTGCTGGAAAGCCCCAAATGAAGGCTATCTGCATATATGCAAGATGTACAAAAGCAATAATAAAGAACCAAAATATCAGGTCATTAGTAACTGTAAAATTTTTGTTTGCTAATATCTTATGAACAGCTGAAAGAATTTGCACAATCAAACTTGCATTGGAAAGTGCTCATCAAACCATTTCCAATGATATATTGTATATCTCATAGCAATAAGTATTTATAGAGATACAAGCATATTAATGTAGTAACATAATTAGTTACATTTTAAAATTAGCCTGACAGCCACTATGACTGATAACAGCTCTTATCAGGTACAAGTTTTGATCATGTGATAGAAACAGCTTGTGTACAGACCATCACTATTTTGTATATATACCTTTGTATCTGAGAATTAGACTTTAGATTTAATAATATCAATTTATATTAATCTTTATTCTTTATTATCTGTATTAATCTTAATCATCATTATCATCATTATTAAACTTCTGAGAGTATACCTAAGGTTCAGATATCACAAATAAGTGAATAGTTTATTTTGTGATAATTAGATAAGAAAAAACTTCATATGAAAGTTCAAGTATTTTACAGAGTTTGATGCAGATAAAGCCAAATAAATACAAAGTATTTTAATAAAAATAAGTTTATTATAAAAAACTAAAATACTAACAGAGTTTTAATACTAAAATAACTATATTAAAAATGGATATAGCCTGAAGTTTGAGCTATGATTTAGGTCCTATTATAGCCAGTCTCTCAGATTACTTAGGTACTAAGATCTTTTCTTAATTCTGTTACAGCTGTTAGTTTCTATTTTCTCCTCCTGTATATATTCTTCTTTCTAATTTCTATCTGAGTAAAAACCTAGACTTTGATATCTATTGTCTTTGAATCTGTTCTTTATTATTTAATTTTTGATCATATTTTTCTCTTTATCTCTTTATTATTCAATATATTTTTTCCTCTGCTTTCAGCTGCCTTCTTCTTACTTCTGCATTCAAACATATTTGTTATAACTTAAAGCTCTTAGAGTTGGGTTAAGAGGTAACCTTGTATTGGGGTAATACAAGAGAACTTGATAGAGAACTCTGTACAGGATAGTCTCTCTTTATACTAAATCCCCATAGTCCATGCTAGCTATTTCTAACCTACCCTAAACGACTATATGTTAGCTATGATGTTGGCATGTGGTATAACGTCACCCTTCTAGACTCTTTTATATACCATGTGACCTGTGTTGTTACTAACCCTAGGTGCTAAAAATAGAAAAAAGGAAAATAAATTAAATAGAAAATAGAAAATAGAAGGAAAATGAGAAAGGAACTAAGTTTACTTCTTGCAATCTTAACATTATTCTCCCTTCAAGGTTTCTTCTCCAGAGAAACTGACTTCCATCTTCACCAATTCCTTTCTAACTTCCTCAGGTATTCTTCCTCAAACCTCCCATCATTCTATCCATACAGCAATTTTGCCATATACCTCCTCAGTAATTTTCCCCTTTTGAATTCTCTTTTCTCTGCCATCTTTATTCTTTCTTGCCTTCTTACTTTTGCATTCATTTGTCCTTCAAACTCTTCTAATGCTTCTTTTGTGTTTTCTAAGTTTTCTCTCTTTTCCCATGTGTTTTGCTTTACTGTAAACCTCTTCTATCATACCAGATACTTGTCTACTCCTCTTATTTTTCTTTTATTTAATATTTTTTCCACCTCTCACTCTTTGACTCCCTCTATTTCAATTGGTTTTCCCTCTTCCTTTCTCTGCCCCCCTACTTGTTCCCTGTATCATACTATCTGACTGACATTCACAACCAGATGGATCCTCATTGAGGTTGGCAGTCGTAATTTGACCACATTGGTGGATACCACCTCCTAGATTGTATATGGACCTATGTATCAATTCACTAATTTCCTTGCCAGTCTTTCTTTGAACACCAAATCTTTAGTATTCAACATGACTTTATCTCCCTTCTTCCAATTCTCCATCTCTTTCCTTCTCCAATCTGTCTGCCTTTTCATATTTTTCTGTGCTTTCTTCAATGCTGCTTCTGCTTCCTCATGTACTTTCTTCATCCTTTCTACAAACTCTGTTGCTCTTTCCACTTTCTCTCTTTTTCTTATATCTTCTCCCATCCTCAATTCTCTTCCATAGTTTGCCATGAAAGGCAAAACCTTAGTTGCCATATAAACCTTGTTATTCACCACAAACTCTGCTGATGCCAACCATTCTGGCCAATCCTTTTGCCTATAATCCACAAAGAACCTCAAGTACTGTTCCAACTCTTGGTTCATTCATTCCATCTGTCCATCTGTTTGTGGGTGGAACACTGTCAACAGTCTTATTTCTATTCCTAGCATCCTATTCAACTCCTTCATCAATTCTGCTGCAAACTGGAGCCCTCTATCTGACACCACACTTTCTGGCAACCTATGTAATTTCCACACATTGTCTCTAAACAATCTTGCTAATCCTTCTGCTGATGTTCCCTTTGTTGCTACTACAAAATATGTCATTTTTGACAGCCTATTGCAGACTACTTGTTATGATCTTAAATCCTTAGGGTTGAATAAAAGAACAAACTCTTATATTAGAGTAAATACAAGAAAACTCAATAAAGAGCTCTTCACAAAATAATCTACCTTATATACTCCTACAGATGGTCCATGCTAACTACTGTGCACCCTACCCTAAATGACCATGTGTAAAAGATGAGGTCAACATATGGTTTCCATATTGTATGACATCATTTTGTTCTAGAATCTTTTACTTCTTTCTCTTAAGTCTTGTGATCAATGTTGTGACCACACTATCAGATGTGACTGATGTGACTGATCACTTCTAACCCTAACCCCAGAGTTCTAAAAATAGAAAAGATGAAAAATAAATTGAAAATAAAATAAAAATGAGAAAGAAAATAAAAAGAAACAAAGTCCACTTTCTGCAATCTTGACACTATTAGGATCGTATTCTTTCCAGCTACCACCAGTAACTTTGTGATGAAGTCTACCATTAGATGTGTCCACAGTTTCTCTAGCACTTCCCTCAACTTTAGCTTTCCTGCCAACTCTTCTATTCTGTTCTTTATCTATTAATACAAATCACACCCTTCCACATACCACCCTACTTCTCTTGTCACCCCTGGCCACCAGTAATTTCTAGTAACTAATTCCACTGTCTTCCACTTTCCTCCATGCCCAGCTATTGGTACATTGTGGTGTAGCTGAATGATTTCTACTCTCAATTCCTCATCCTTTAGCACATACACTTTTCCTTCTCTCAATACCAATTCCTTTTCTATCCTCTATTATTCCCCTTGTATCGACTTTACTCCTGCTTTCTTTATTTTTTCCACTATCCTAACTATCTCTTCGTCCTTACCCCTAGCCTTCTTTATCTTTTCTATTATTTCTACTTCTGGTTCTTCTATAATTACTTCCTCTAATCTATAAAGCCAATTGTCTTTAATAATTATCTGATTCTCATTATCTTTATCTACTTCTACTTTCCAGTCCAGCCTCCTACTTAGTCCATCCACTTTTCCCATCCTGGTTCCTGGTACATGTTTCAAAGTGAAGTCAAATCTGGACAAATACAATGCCCATCTAGCTTGTCTCTGATTTAGTTTTTGTACTCTCATAAAGTATTCCAAGTTTTTGTGATCTGTCCAGATCTTAAACTTGAATTGTGCTCCTTCTAACAAATATCTCCATCTTTCCAACCTCCTGATAATTGCTAGCATCTCTTTGTCATGTATTTCGTAATTTCTCTCTGTCTCATTTAAAGACTTAGAGAGGAAGGCAATCAGCCTCTATTTTCCATCTTCCCCTTCCATTGATAATACTCCTCCCATAGCATAATCTAATGCATCTACTTCCATCTTCATTTTTTTATCCAGGTCCAGTGCTGCTAATACCAGTTCCTGCATAAACCTTTTCTTCAACTCTTCAAATGCTCTCTCCTGCTTTTCTATCCACTCCCACTTCCTATCTTTCTTTACCATGTCATGTAATGGTCTTGCTATCAATGTAAAGCCCTGTATAAATCGGCAGTAGTAGTTCACCAATTCCAGAAACTTCTGAACATTCTTTGACATACTTAGGTGTTGGCTACTCCAGTATTCCCTTTACTTTCTCTTTCTCCATCTGCATTCCTTCTGGCCCTATTACCACTCCCAAAAATCCTACCTCTCTAATCTTCCACTTATATTTTTCCGGCTTCACATATAAATTGTTCTTTTCCAACCTCCTAATTACCTCTGCCACTATCTTATCATGCTCCTCTTCTGTTTCTGTCCATACTATAACATCATCGATGAACACAGCTACCCTTCTTGTGTTAATCAAATCTCTCAGCAACTCATTCATCATTACTTGAAACATTGCTGGCGAGTTAGTTAACCCAAAGAACATCACCATAGGTTCAAAGGATCCCTGAGATGTGGTGAATGCTGCCTTCCACTCATCTCCCTTCTTAATCCTCACATTATTATACTCCCATCGAAGATCCATTTTTGTGAATACCTTTTTCATTCCTGTGTTCTCTAGTACATCCAATATCAATGGTAGGGGATAATTATTTTTTATCGTCCACTCGTTTAAGTATCGGTAGTCTTAAACCATTCTCTTCTTTCTGTCCTTCTTCTCCACAAAGAATACTGGTGCCATCTATAGTGATTTTGATGGTCAGATATATCCTTTCTATAACTGCTCTTTAATGAATTCTCTCACCTCCTCCTTTTCCTTCCTTGACAATGGATAGACCTTCCTCTTTCTTGGCACAAATCCCTCCTTCACTTCTATCACATGATCTCATGCTTTTCTCATTGGCATCCTCTCAGATTGTTTCTTTCTAAATACTTTTATCCATTTGTGAAACTTTTCTGGCACCAACTTTTTTGCTTCTGTCTCAGATCTTGCTGCCTCTTCCTCTTCCTCCCAAATCTCCCACTCTTCCCTTAATTTCTTCACCTCCATCGTCTTCCCTCTCCTTTGTTTTTTCTTCTTCTCCCTTTCCTCTCTTTTCTTTCCTGCTTCCTGCTTCTCTTCTTCCTCTTTCTGTTTCTCCTAACCTGACTTCCCCTAAACCAGCCTCCACTGCTTTCCACACTCTTCCAGACACCTTGTCATTTTTACCTCTCCCATTTTCCAATCTATTTCTGGATTGTGGCATGCTAACCATGGCATCCCTAAAATTACTGTCCACTTCTGTCCTCCTATCACATCTATTTCTGTCTTTTCCCTATGTCCTTTAAAGTAAATATTTACTTCCACTATGTATTCTATGGGTCCTTCCTTGTTTAGAAACCCATTCACATTCCTTACATTCATCGGCCTTTCTAACTTCTTCAACTTGAACCCTTGCTTCTTTGCAAACTCTGAGCTCATCACCAGCCCCATTGCTCCACTATCCAATAATGTCTCCACCATTATCCTCTCTTGCATATCTATCCTCTCTAGTCCAATTTTCACCATTACCTCTCTCAGAATCTTTCCTACTTCTTTTATTCTTTCCTTAATTCCCTCTGATTTCCGTATATCAGTATTTATTTCAGTAGCTAATACATTAAACTTGTTATGAGAATCTAGTCGAGGGACTCTAGATTCTCCTTCTCTTTTAAATGGTTCACAAGTTCATGATTTCCCTCTATATTCCACCCTTCATATTCTAACCTCCTCCTGTCTGCTATCCTATTCCTTCCCTGATTTCTACAGTACTGGGCCATGTGCCCAAATCCTCCACAAGCATAGCAGTTCCTTCTCTTATCTACCTCCATTACATAAAGGTCCCTTCTTGGAGTCCCCATCCCTTATCTCTATCTCCTGATTATTACTGCATTTGTCCTCTCTACCCCTTTCATCGGAGCAGGTCTTGTTATCACCTGCTAAGAAGGCATTTGCCTTCTCTGCTACACTAAGGGTCATAGCAATATCTATCTTTGCTCCTGCTTAGGAGCTCCTCCCATCTGTTCCTTTTTTCTCCTTAATCTTTCTTCCTCTCACCTACTCTCTCTCCAATTCCTGTCCAGGGCTATTACCCTTTTGTACCACTGTTTGATGGAGCCAGGTTGGCTTTCAGCCTCCATTAATTTCCTCCTGATTGCTCTATTCATCCCTCTCTTAAACTCCTCTGCCAGTGGTCTCTCTTTATACCCACTTCCCCTTGCTGCCCTCTTGAACTCCTGCACAAACTCTTCCATCGTCTTCCCCCCTTGTTCTAGCTTTCTCAACTCTGCCACTTTCACTGATTCTTCCTCCCCTCCTTCAAACTCTTTCTTTATCTCTGCTAAAAATTCCCCTACTGTCTTGACTTCCAGTTCTCCCGCCTCTAATTCTTCTAACACATTTTCCTTTCACATATCTGCTGATCCTCCCTGCACATAGAACAGCATCCATTAGACCTGCTCCTCTAGTGGTGCCTCCCTCATCCTCATCTTTATGTATAATCTACATGCTGTTACAAATCCTGAGACTTTTGATAAGGTTCTGTCAAATACCTAGAGTTTCGCCACCTCTATATTTGTTGTTTCTCCTCCTCCTCTTGCTACCACTTGCTCAGATAATATTGTAATTTGTCCTTGGAGCTGCCTTATAATGGTGGAATAGTCAGGCTGACTTATTTCATAGGGTGGTGGTAGTGATAGTGATAATGATAATAGGGTAAGAGGTGGTGGAGTGGGCCATGATTGTTCTTCTGTCAAAAGGACTGATCCTGTGTTGGACTCAGTTTCTGACCCATATTCTGAAGCAGAAGAAATCTTGGTAGGTGATAGCAGGCACTCTTCTTGTCCTGTCTATACCATCTATGTCAAGTTCACAAATGGTAGACTTAGTTTTTCTTTATTTTACTTTCTATTTTCTTTTTCTTTTTGATGTGTTTTCTATTTTCTATTTTTAGAACAGCTAGGGTTAGGGTTGATCGGTCACACTGTCACATCAGTCACAATCTGATGGCGTAGTCACAAGACAGATCACAAGACTTGGGAGAATTTAGTAGAAGATTTGAGAACAAATGACATTATACAACATGGACATCATATGTTGGCCTCATGAACTACACATGGTTGTTTAGGGTAGGGTGCACAGTAGTTAGCACAGACCATCTGTAGGACTATATAAGGTAGACTAGTTTATAGAAGAGTTCT
>Ga0157364_1005209_pt1 | contig 13189 bp, 7 predicted proteins | sample AttsexASBM2_FD_111476 | JGI IMG/M metagenome (GOLD analysis project Ga0157364, IMG submission 111476) | Fungus gardens microbial communities from leaf cutter ant in Ribeirão Preto, State of São Paulo, Brazil - Atta sexdens ASBM2 | ecosystem: Host-associated > Fungi > Mycelium > Unclassified ... | reverse complement strand
TCCAAGATCCAACATCTCAGGTTATTATCTCCTCAAATTCGACAGGGCGTCGCCCGAGGATGCGTCTGCACTCAAATCGTGCGAAAGTTTCTCCTTGCGGAGTATTATTACAAGGAACAAGGGAAAGTACATGTAAATCGGACTTAATCGACCGCATCTCTCGCCGGACAACACACACGCTCCATCATCACTATCACTTTCCGCGCGCGAAAAGCTAAGCGGCGACGATATCGTAGAAAAATCGACCGTCGCTATTGGCATCGTATTGCACATCTTACGCATTTACTTTCGATTTCGAAACTCACGTCGCAAGGAATTCTTCTTGAAGCTTATAATTAACGATAACTTTTCACTGTTATCGTCGGACGAGCGAGATTTTTGCGCTCGTCCACGCCTTTTACGCCTCATGTCGCCGTTCTTTTTCCGCCTCACCCTCCCGGCTGCACTGACAGCACAACGAGCAGATTTCTCTTTCACCGAAGTGGACAACCGAAGAGCAGATTAGAGTTTCTGGTTTGTAACTGGATCAGTTCGAGCGCGACGAGCGCAACGTACACGATCACTGAACGATCGCGATCTTCGAGATACAGATGTATTTACGGCTCGATGGAAGCCATTAAATCATTGCATTAATTGCTTATATCTGCGATATAAGAGATTTTCTATATCATATTTGCATATTAAGAGCTCATAAATGCAATTAATAAATATTTCATTATAAAACACTCTCTCTTTCTCTTTTTTTTTTCTATTTGTTCTCTTTTTTCTTTTTTTTGTAATAATATACTCTTCTTGTACAATATAATATACTTCTTGTATAATAGTTACTTATAGTTATCTATATAACTTTTATTTTGAAAATTTTAACTTTTAGTTTTTATGGAATATTCATAAATAATTGCTAAAATAGGTTTATTTATAGTAATACGTTGATTTTCTATTTCTTATAACCCTATTATTTATATATTTTAAATACATAAGAAGATAATATATATATATATATATATATTATATATGTATATATATATATGTGTGTATATATTATGTGTATTTATATATATATAATAATATTGTAACAGTTATATTTCTAGTTTTTATATTAATTGTATTGATAATTCATATTTAGATTTGTTTTATTTTACTAGACTTCATGACATTTCTATTGCATTAATTATAATTTATATTGGGTACTTCACTCTTTATATTTATTTATTAATTTACTGTCGAAAAAATTAATAAATATATATAGTCACGTGAAATATAATTGCGATATATAATAGAACCTTTCGTGTTCTATGTTTAGCTCAGTAGCACGTGGTGATTGAAGATAAAATATACTTGCCTTCTTGCCACGCGCGAATAGAGACATCAATGCTCGCAAGAACGTGCGGAAAGCGGTGATCCCGACATAGCTGCGTCACTTTCAATCGACGAATCGACTTATCACGGAGCGATCTCTCTGCAGAATATAACAAACAAAAAACTTATTTTTTTTTTTCTTTATAAACTAAAATACTCCACGAACGACAGGAAGTGTGTCGATAATTATTATAATTATTATAATTAGCAAGTAACAGAATGAAAAAAACAGAAAGAAAAAAAGTAAGTCTCATTGCGCGATTTATGAAATTACACGTTGAATTATTTCCATCTTATTTACGTTTTAAATTTAATTTGCATTCTAGCGATATAAATATATGACATCGTAACATTAATATTCAACTTATTATACATTCGAAACTTCTATATTTCTTGTTTATCTTATCCACGTACATTTATTGTATTATTTCTTTTTTAATGTATTTATCTCATGTCTCACTTGTTCTCCAAGACGTGAACTAATCGATAACCTGTGTATATTTAATCGACAAGTTGTACAAACACGATATCCCTTTCGGATTGTTACAGATATCGTTATACTTTATTACATCGCGGAAGAACTTATGGTATCCATTTGCTGACGAGCGAAATGGAAAAAATCCAAGCAAAATTAACTGCGCGTATGATCACGATCCATTAATAAAATTCTGTCAATTAGTGAGCGCTACGGAGTCCGAAGCACGTGCCAGAGTGAAACAGTACAGCATTTAGAAACAAGACATAAAATGAGGAGGAAGAAAGAGAGAGAGAGAGAGAGAGAGAGAGAGAGAAAGGCCCGACTGAATGATCCATAATATGAGATTGTAAAAATTTGATAGATACATCTTACGTATCTGGCAGGTGTTTCTACTTCATCTACACATTTTTTTCTATCCCCGACGTCTGACGTCAAATAGTAAAAATGCGAGCAGGTCGATTTGCCCAGGAGATCGATTTCTTCGGCTTCTAAAATCTTCACCATAGCCTTAGGCCGAAGACACATTTATCATAACACGATTGATTTATCGAATCCCGTTGCGTTTCCTCTCTTTGCCTTTCTATCTTTTTTTCACTCTCTCTTTCTGTCCCTATCTCTCCCTCTTTCGCGCTACAATTGGTAACGATTCACAATTATGTCGATCGAGAAAGGAGGAAGATAGAGTGAATGAATGAGTGAGTGAGTGAGTGAATGAGTGATTGAGTGAGTGAGAGAGAGAGAGAGAGAGAGAGAGAAGGAGATCCTTTCACTAATGTTTCCAAATAGCGTTGTTTTCTAGTGACCTTATAACGCTTCTCTATTCTTTTTGGCTTACTAATCTGGTTTTAGAAAGAAAGTTCGGCATGATGAGGGTTTTTGATTTATGAAGCGCAAGCAGTGAAGTTCGCTTCGTCAACTGGTCGATGTTACGCGATACGTATCTCTAATAATCAGTTATGTCTATCTAGAGATGCTATAGATTAGTATATTCAATTATTTTTGATTGACGTTTTGAATGTCGTAATCGGATGTGACCTTAAAATTAGTTTTACGCATGTCTACTTTTCTCAACAATATATTTTTTATTTTTATTATTGTCTTATCAATTTCAAATTTTACTATTCCTTATCAAATTGGTATCTATAATATACTCGTATTTTATCAAATAATATTTTATATATTTATATAAAATACAGATTAAAATAAAAGAAAAGAACTTATCCTCGCTAAGATTTTTTTTAATTAAGATTTTTATTAATTAATCACAGTAATGACTCTGGTACACACATAACTTGGATACACACGCGAAAAATAATTATCTTTTCGAATCTGCGGTTTATTTAGCTAGTAAAACAAAATGATTCTACTTCAAATCCTTATTGGTTTAATCATCTATTAACACATCAAAAGTTATTGTTTTATTATACGAGAAATAAATACTAATATCGATACGAACCGTTTGAAGCTCGAACAGTACGAAATCAAACTTTCTGTTATATCTGATTTTTGTTTCACTTTACCAAAAATATATTAAACATATAAGTTTTATAATTTCTAATGTATATTATATGAAATTATTATTTTATGAAATTATTTTCCCATTTATAAATTTATAAAAATATTTTTTTAATTTGAAAAAAGATATAATTTTTTCAAAATAATTAAGTATGTAATATATTCCATGTTTCAGATTACCCCAAACGGAGAGCAGGAGCAAGGCCGAGTGATAGAGGCAGTGTGATGAGCGGATACTTCGGTAGCATCACCCTGCCCCCGACGTTGCTGCACGATCCGAAGTATCCTCCAGCCATGCGGGAGAAGGATTCGAGTCCGAGAAAGATGCCGGGCCATATAAGCCCAAAGCAAGCCAGCATTTATCCCCTGAGCGTTCGCGTACCGGACGTTGAGGAGCTGCCATACGATCTCAGTCACGGTCACGGCCGCGGTCTGTCGAGCCCGACGAATCAGCAACAGCATCAGCCGCACATGAGTCCCGCAGCCAGACCGCCCCAGTCTCATCATCAGGATGAGCTTGACTGCGAACCGCTCGATCTCCGTGTCGATCATAAGAAGGAGCGACTCAGGGATGAGAATCAGAATGAGATCGAAGTTTTGAATCAGAACAGTCTGGGTGGTGGTTTACCTTATCACACGGTGCTCTTCCCTCAACATCATGCGATGCACCCGCTGGTTCTGGAGGCGATGTACAGGTCACATCATCATAGCTCGCCGGTGCCCGAGCTGCCAAAGATCCAAGTTAGAGCGCTTCCCACAATGGTACCTTTGCCACCTAACAGATTCTCCTCGACTTCATCATCCACATCCTCTTCGTCTTCGTCGCAACCGACCGCGAGAGCTATCAGTCCGGTCATCGGTCAACAATCCCAGCATCAACAGAATCATCCCTCGCAACAGCAGCAACAGCAGCAACAGCAACAGCCCCAACAACAAAGCTCAAGTCTACCGCCTTATTCGATCAGCGTGCAAGCCGGTCTCAAGCCCAAGGACAGATATTCCTGCAAATTCTGTGGCAAGGTCTTTCCTAGATCGGCGAATCTGACGAGACATCTGAGGACGCACACCGGCGAGCAGCCATACAAATGCAAGTACTGCGAAAGGAGCTTCAGCATCTCCAGTAATCTTCAGCGTCACGTCAGAAATATCCATAACAAGGAAAAACCATTCAAGTGTCCGCTCTGTGAGAGATGCTTCGGCCAACAAACCAATCTGGATCGTCATCTAAAGAAGCATGACGCAGATGGGCCGACGATCCTGGATGAAGTCAGATCGAGGTATCACGGTCAATTGCCACGGGCTGACGATTCCTACTTCGAGGAGATCCGCAGTTTTATGGGAAAGATCACCTCGCAAAGACAGGGTATACCATATTTCCCTAGTCTACTGGGTCATTCAACAGATGACTTTAGAAATGATAAACAGCAACTACAGCTGGAGGAAAAACGAGGCGACTCTTCATATTTCAGTGACCGGGACAATCTTAGTTCAAGGTCAAGCAGTACGGCCAGCAGGCCGGAGAGCGTCCAAGAAGAACAAAGGGAAGTCAATTCGCCGCCACTCTCTCCCGGCAATAACACTTGAATCCTAGGACGCGACCATCAACATGGTAATCCAGTTAAGAAAAATTTTCGTCAGTTCGTCAGAGCATAGTGGAATCAACAAGAGAAAATCGGATATTTTAGCAGTCGAAATTGATTAAAGAAACCTTGAAAAAATTAAACTTCTAAATGATTCCACAACAATATCGCTGCGAGGAACTATTTTATTTACGGTGATCCTAGATTAGTTTGTAATTACATTACGAGAGAAATCATTCTTCGTAAAAATTCCTGTAAGCCGAAACGTAAAGCTAAATCGACGGGATTCTGTGAAGAAAAAAAAAAGTGATCTATATTCATAAAGATAAATCCTAAAGATGAAATCTTTGCTCAAGATGGCGAGCAACAGTCGAATCAATTTTTTATTCTAGGTTTTAATAATTACGGATTTTGAAACAAATTTGCAGAACGTTACAATTGAAGAATTAATAATGTAGATTCAATTCGCTATGAAAAAAGCTAAAAATTAAAACATGGTGCCTTGAAGAAACATGTGCCTAATATACTAAGACGTATCGTCCTTTGATCCTGAAGAATAGATCGAATCGGATCGATATAAAAAGCCTTAATAATAAAGTTAGATATACAATTAACTTACACTAAATATCGTACAATACTAGAATCTTAGACTTTAACGCGTGCTTGAGTGAGTCGGAAAATCATAGAGAAATAAACGGAATTGACCATAATTTATAGATCGATTTATGAAAATGAAAGAAAAATGAAGAAAATATCTAATGTGGACTTTCACTTTATAAGAGAAGATATAAACATGTCTCTCATGTTTTGATCCGTAAAAAATTTGGTGTTTTATTTTGTTAATTGTGTGTTATTATAGTCAATTTTATTAAAATATACATTCTGATGTAATATGAAATGTGTAATGAATTATTATAGGTGTTAAATTTTTGTTTTTTCAATAAGATGAAAGTTGTACTTGATATTACAAATTTACATTTTATACATTAACATCTTTCATAGATTTTTGTTTTACTTCAAATATATCCCAGTATTTGTATCTTCTCTTTTATATTTCTCACGCTCAATATTAATTATAAGGAGCATTTTATCGATTCTACTCTCTTCATAAGCCGAACTATCAACAGAATGACATATATGAGACATAATTTATTTATGCTTGAAGGCTGTCGCAATCTTCCTATTCACTTATCAAGAATTTTAATAAATGAATTTAACTGCCATCTCTCATTATCTAAGTTTGAATCGCTATAATACAAAGTTTTTTATTAATACCGGGTAAAAATTTGAATTACATCAGCTGACCAATATTATTCGCAACGTTAAAAAAATCCTATAAAAAAACGACATTGTTCTTAAATTACATTAAACTGCGCTGCAAATTACGATGGTATAATGCATGACTAATTTGCAAAGAAGAAAGGATAGCACAGAAAAAAGTGCCGGCACTGTAATTAAGGCCGTTGCAATCCTTTCAATCGTCCCTACACTTTTCCACCTTTCACGACGCATTCCATTCGCGCGACGGATTCAGCTCGAAGTTACAGAAATCTGATTTCGAGATCAACACAAAATATTATCCGAAAGAATTCTATGCGGACGGTTCAGTCATAGAATAAATGTCATGAATTAAAAATTTTTTTCAAATACCAATAAATATATAACGATAAATATAAAAAAATTGCAAAATGGTAAAAAAAAAAATAAACTGACGTACAATAAATTTTTTTTTAATAATATCACATTTATCGCTAATGTAAAATCGCGTAGTTATAAGAAACGTAAAAAAAGTGATATATTCATACTATAAAACGTCCGATTTAATATTTATCTTTTGCGTAGCATCACCGTATGTAATGTCAAGCTTAAATCACAAGAAATCATCACAAGATTCTCGAATACTAAATGAATCAAAAGGATTTACAATTAGAAGTTGACGAAAAAAAAATTGATGGAAGGAAAAATTCAGAAGAACGCCGGGACAATTCGCTTCGGCAGAAAAAAAAACGCCGCTGATGGATTCGATTTTACGACCTAGAAAGTGAATTTCAGCGCTTGGGCGACTCGGGTGCCTTCGAGCGTAATCCGCGAATCGCGAAATTGTCAGACCCAATGATCCGCTGAGGAAGCTGGATAATAAAATAGTGTTTAGAAATCGATGGGCGGATCTCCGTGCGCCGATCTTGCCGCTGATCGGCGACGTGTTGGGAAATCGGAAGAGCTCGGAAAGTTCGTCGCACTCCGCGTACCTCGGATCATTAAGTTTTCAATCATGGAAGTCGGTGACGTGTCGCGAAGATATACCGGGTATTATCGTCACGAAATGAAATGCAAGTACTACCTAGATCACGTTTCCCAATCTTCTTTCAACATATTGAGATACACAAACCACTGGAACATCTGTAAACGTGTATAATTGTCGTCGTTAATTGAATGAGAATATAATTAAAGTTTGTTTCAAGAATTAACCAAAACGACAATTACGTTTACTTTCCAATCGAAATTTTGAAGCTTCTGAAGGCAGATGAAGTGTCGCTACTCGGAAGAGAAATAAAAGACTCTATATTTCTTCATCTCTGAAACTAATTCGCAACGGGAAAAGAAATCGATAGAAATCATTTAATATGTAATTATCACACCAGTGGAAAGACGCAATCATTACAGCAATGCGGTCCTATCCGATCTAAATCACGAACTTAACGAACTTCACGATATTCATATGCACGGTTTGAGATTGTAATCTCTACTATATCATGTGGTTTTTAAAATCGTTTAATCCTGTCGCTCGGGAATTAAATAAGAACACAAGTGAGAATTTATTAATATTAATTTCCGCGCGCGCGCGCGCGCACGTTAATGTTTTCCTTATTACGCTTTAAACTCCTAAACTGTAGAAGAAATTAACGGGAAAATATATACCGCCATATAATATCTAATCGCATTAAATAGATTGCTGCTGACACATCTCGTTAGGCGGCTTTTTTCGCGGCTGGCAAATGACAGCGGGATGTAGCCAGGCGTTTCTGCTCCGCTTGTCGACCGTAATGCTTTGTTTGCGACTAATGTGTCAGGAAACGATATCCGCCGATATGCAGCGTGTTTGCGGGATCGAGCAAAAACTTACGGCAACGAACGGGTATCATTCCGGCCGGCACTTCTGGCGAACGGCAAACGGTGCGAAATCTCTCGAGGTTCTCATCGAACCGCGGAAACGTCTACAGTGAAGAAAGGACCCGATCTGAAACTGACGCGCCGCGGAATCTTTATACGGCGTGGAAAAGCCGCGTGCTTCCTGCCGGCGATGATCGGCAAGAAGAGGCGAATAAACGAGCCGGAGTGCCTGGTAAATCCCACCACGGGCAATCCCACACGATGATGATATATCCCCTCGTTTCCTGCGGACGGTCGCTGAAGATCGTACCTTGGGTGAAACGATGTAATCGTCTTCCGTTCCTCAAGTCAGGTGCAAATTTATCGGCACTTTCTAGCGAGCGCCGGCATCGCAGGTGCAGGCTCTTCCAGGAGGATCCCTTGATCTTTGGGATTAACCCAATCAATTCTTAGTAGCAAGAGCGTAACGCGGGAGGTTAAAGGCATAATGGAAGCTAAAGGGAACTGTACGCAGAAAAAAAAATTAATTGGGTGGTACAGTAAACCTATAATTTATTACGCGAATTCAACATCGACAGCTAAGAAGATTTGATGGTTTAACAAATCGCTAATGTTCAGCTGTCAACTATTGCTATTTTAACATAGAAAATTGACTGTCTGTATATTACAACTGTAGATTTGCTGAATCAGTGAAGTTTTCAGCTTTGTTTTTTTTTTTCCGTGTACGACAGTCTATCCGTCTTGCGTGTGCGCAAGATAGATTTATGTGCAAGAACGCTTCGTGTGAGGGCAAAAAAATCTTAAGGACCTCACGCGTACAATATCTTTCATATAGAGAAAATGCGAGATCTTGTGGGCGTGAATATCTTGCGTGTGCTAAGTCCTTATTAAGTCGTATGTGTATTATCATCATGTGCGCAAAGATCTTCGTATGGACGATTGTGGAAAATTGAATGTGCAACCTTCGCTAAATCATATGACTAAATCATATTACTAAATTAGAAGACTTGTGGCTTACACGTTGGATGGATATATTCTGTTCTTAGAGTCATCATTGCGTGGCGCACCTTTATTAAAATTGCTTATTGCTATTCTGTTATATCTTTAGAAATTTTTCTAACAAAAAAAAAACTGTTTCACTTTATTGAAATTAACTTTCTTTCTTTTCTTTTTTCTCCTTTTACATAAAATCTAAAATAAAAGAGATATGTAGAATATCTTATTAAATGTTTTATTAGTTACGAATTCGTCGTTGGAATAATCCCATACGGCACGCGATACAACTATTACAAGTATGCGTTCGATTTCTCGAGTTCTATGGAACGCAATTGAAAATCCTGCGACGGATCTTAAAAACGGATTAATCACTTTCCAGCTTCTCGGGTGCGAGTTTACTGCGCTTTCTAGATCGTGTCGACGATCGAAGCGGAAAACAAACAGCACGTCAGTTTCGTGACTGAAAGTGTTATCTCGAGCGACTCCGATTAATTGATTTATGTCTATGTAGCTACGATATAATACACTTTTTTAATGCAAACTGTTTCATCGAGTGCATTTGTCTCAAGAATCAGTTATTATGAAAGTAAAAGAGCCACGATGACGCGGAAATCAATGCAAATGCATATAAAGATTCGATCAGATTTCGATGTCAAATTTACACTAGAAAAAAAGTCTAGTTGCCTTAATTGGCAATTTTGTGGACAAATCAGAATCTTCTGATTAAATCTATTGTAACCTAATTGTAGTTGAGATAAAATTGATATAATCAGAATTTTTTGGATTGTTCATTTTAAAATTAAAAGAAATTGTTGTCAGTGTATAATTGCACTTTTAATCAAACAAAAAGGACCTAAACGATAATGAAAATAAGATCAAGGTGATATCTATAAATAAAATTCATTTTAGGAAAAAACATAATAAAGTCATTCGATACACGCTTTCGTGATGAATTCTTGATATAAAATAATTTCAATCTGATGTCATATTGATCTTATTACGATTGAATGTTTTACCTGAATTATTAGTTATTCCACCAACTATGACGACAATCTCAATGGCGAATGAGTCGTCACGTAGAGTTTGCTCGCCGTGAAGCGATTTAATCGTCGCTTCCGGTAGGATATTGGGTGCAAATTTATTGGCGCTTTCTAAGCATAGCGTGGAGGTAGGACGCGTAAATCCGACCTTGATTAACTTGATCAGTGATTCGTAACATTGTAATGAGAGTCCAGGGATGACGTGAGCTACAGAGTAGCTCAAGGTGCTCCCGCGGTGCATCTCGCATCTGTTGGATATGTTTTTTCCACGCTCTTCCCACTTCATCGCGCGAGTTCAGCGAAAAACGACCCGCACTTTCTAAGACGCGCGGATGCAAACGCGCAGAAAGATCCTGGCGTGCGATAGGGCCGACAATGACTCGTAAACCGCAACATTTTAACGGTGCGCTTCCCCGAAGCGATCCACTTTTGCACCGCGGATCGTATATGGAAGGACATAATAAATACCTACCGGATTATTATTCGAATTACCGTGGCGGAAAGTGCTGCCGTCCTCCCCGACGATGCTGTGCTGACGAGAATTTAATATCGCCGGATTAAAATTATTGTGCTTTCTACATATAAATATATAAATGATGATATCTACTGAGATGCTTTTAAGATAGAAGGAATCTTAAATTTCGTCTCATTGGATGATATAAAAAGAAAAAGTTGCATTGATTGAGACATCAAAATTAGATTTTGGGACAATTTAAATTTTAAATTTTAGCTAGATTTTATAGAAAATTTTTTTTGCTAAGAAAATAAGTACATTAAACGTTATACGCGAAGAAAATTCGTCAACTGTTTATGAACACCTGTTAATAAATTTTCTAATCTAATTTCTTCTTCGTCTAACTTACAATAATTAAATATTATTTAACTTAAAGGCTTCAATAATCGATATTTTTCATTCTTTTGTTCTCTCTATTCTATTTTTATATTTATTCTATTTATATATTTCTATACATACATTTTATATGTTTTCTTTTTTTCTTTATTTATTCTACATTTTTTATTTTCTATTTTTTCCAACACCTATCTCTGTGTGTCAGATTTTAAAATTTTCAATCTGTCCTCCGATGTGTATTTGTTCATAAATGTACTGAAAGGAACTTTTCTATTTATTAATGACAAATTGAACATAATTTCTCGCATATATTTAATATCTTCACTCTTTTCCTGGCAATAACCAATATTAAATATACAACAACATCTGATATTTTTATGCTCCCTCAAATTTTTACTCGTTTTTTCATTTCCTATTTTTTCTTGTTCCCACCGGCGAATTCCTCATTTTACTCTTATTGACGTTTCGTAACACGGCCTTGCGAACGCTCGGTGACTAAGCTCGCACAATGCAGATCTCGGGTGAAACCCTGGCGCGCATGGACCCTGTTTCTCTCCTTCACACGCGTACCGATCGCAACCGATGGCCTCGGACCTCTCTTGCGTTACACTTTTGCCACGCCCCGATCGAACGGGTAAGCTCATCGCGAAAGTGAAACGCAATAAAGGAGCCACGCCGAGCGAGAGTCTCACAGTCCTCGCGAAGGCGGAAGAGAGAAAGAAAAGGGGGCTTGACGGGAGAGAGGAAGAAAGACAGAGTGATGGGGAAAAAAGAGAGACGTGAGATCCTATCGATCAGAACTTCAAGACCTGGAAATCGGTTTTCTCGCAGCATCCCGCAGTTATCAACGCGCAAAGAGATATTCTTATAATCTCTTTTATCTCTTAAATGACTATATCTGACAAATATATAATAATTTTGTGTAAAATAAATTTTATGTAATATAAATTATCTAAATAAATTTAAATATCCCACGCTCAATTAATTAAATTTAATAAAATGAAAGGAAGAACTTAGAGCAATAGTTAGTTGTTAGATGCTATATTTTAAAACATTAAAATTACAAAAACGTGTTTTGTAATTTTAATATTTTAAAATGTAGCAACTAACAACAAGTTATTGCTCTAAGTTCTTTTTTTATAAATTATCTATAAATCATACATCCTATATCACGATCATTCATATTTCATAGAAAAAAATTTGTGATAAGAAGGTGCTTGTGAAGCTTCTTAGAAGTCTTTCAATGATTAAGCCACTCAAGTATACGCTTATTTTTTAATTGCGGTACAACAACTTATACGTATCCCGGATATGACAAGGAAAGAACGGTTTTATTGAAATATCTAAAAGTTTAACTAAATACAGATTTTAAAATAATTTTGATGGAAAAATAATTAAGCTTACTGGTTGCTAGAATGTTTAAACTTTTTATGTTGCTCATCATATTTGAGCTTTGAATGATGAGAATTATTGTGATGGTCCAATGAAATTACTTTCAAATCTGTATCTGCCTAAATTTTTAGATACTTCAACAAAATCAAATAATTCTTTTCATCTAATTTTAGATGTATCCTCGAAACAAATCATATTTTAATATCAAGCTCCAGAAAATATTTTACGTTCAAATGTTTCGTCAAAAACAACACGGCTGCGTGAAGATGACACGGGAGAATGCGTACCGTTCGTAATTTAACCAGAGGACTTCTCGAACAACTCTCGAGAGCTCTCTCATCTCCCGTCTTCGTCGCCGCGTCTACTCGACTAAATTGCGTCAGGTTCTCGCGGTGCAAGACACGCCTCGCACTTCTCGATCTCATCTCGGGGATCGCTTCTCGTTCCAGTTCGCGTGTATGATTTCACCGGTCACTTACGTCCACTTGCGACACTCTCGGTCATCCGATCTCCGCCGAATTGCGACAGCCGGCAAAGCAAAGATAAAGAAAAAAAAAGGAGAGGAAAAAAGAGAATAGCAAAGGAGAGTAGAGGAGAGCGCTTGATCGCCGTTAGTAGGAAACTGTAACGTTTGTTCGAGCATGCGTGAGCTGCGGTGCTCCTCAGCACGCGAGCCTTATGTTACCTTCGTCAATTGCGAATCATAAATTCCGATGACTATACGTGTAAATGCGTATCGTAACAACGAACATTAATGATAAGGATATGTAGAATGTATGGCACTGTGCCTATGCAAACGTTTTTCACATAAGAGCGATATACATACCTAGAATTCATATTCGAGGCTCAATCTTAGTTAGACAAAGCC
>Ga0157364_1005208_pt1 | contig 13190 bp, 7 predicted proteins | sample AttsexASBM2_FD_111476 | JGI IMG/M metagenome (GOLD analysis project Ga0157364, IMG submission 111476) | Fungus gardens microbial communities from leaf cutter ant in Ribeirão Preto, State of São Paulo, Brazil - Atta sexdens ASBM2 | ecosystem: Host-associated > Fungi > Mycelium > Unclassified ... | reverse complement strand
GTAATACGGATATAGGGAGAAGGTAATAGCGATCATATCCTTAATCAGTCTCTGACGTGAGACGTTATTGGGTTCTCGACACATAGACGTGAAGATGGTTTCGAGCCCTAAATCGAGGAGAATCGCAGGAAACTAGAAGGCGGGGAGGGTCTATCGATTTCCCAAGCCCGGAAGGTCTAGCTTTAGGAGGAAGAGGCTTCCCTCGAGAGGTTTCTCTCGCCATTTCCCTTTCGCAAGTGCAGAGGAGGGCTACTAGGAATCCATCTCGCGGTGAGAGGCGACCACAGAATCTTTTTGTCGGTTTCTCCGGAAGAGTCACGATTTCTCGAATAAGCCTGGTTTATGAATCGCAGAGACCGCAAGGAAAGGCGCTCTGCAAGCTGAGGAACTAAAAAATCATGAAGAATTGGACCTTCTTTTCTTATGAGTTTCATTTTGTTTTACGAATGTATTTCGAGACGCTCGTGTATATTTCATAATTTTATTGTCGAGATCGCCAACTGAATATTTGGCGACTCTGAATATTTTGCTTAATCATCAACACACTTGTCTTATACTTCTTATTTCACTTCGAAAAATTCACACGTTACGATCGTGTAAAATTTTTAATTATCGCGTGAAGTACTTAATAGTATGTAAGAATACTGAAGAATACTGACATAGAAATAATTTTCTGTCTTGTATATGACACGAGATGTTTAAATAATAATGATAACGAAGACAACTTTTAATTGAAGATTTGCGGTACATAGACCTACATTCAGTCTTTACTTGTAAGAAAAAAAATCTCATGCATTTTATTAAATTATGAAAAGGTATTTGATGTAAAATAAGTGAAAGTATTTCAGAATTTTTACAATTTTCATATTTTATAATTTTTATCATTTTCATAATTTTTTATATAATATTTTTCTAACGTTTTAATTGGCCTTATTTAACTTTTTTTTATATATTCAGGAAATTTTACTAAATAATTGTTCGAGTATCAGTTCATTACAATTTTAGTTACTTCGAAATAATTTTGATAACTTTTTTTTACAATATTACAAATTTTCTAACTTATAAATAGAATATTGAGAGTAGTTTTTCTCCGCTTTCTTGTCAGATTTCAATAGTCGAAGGAAGTTCTTTCCGAGTACGCCTTACCCTCTGCAAAACGAAAGTTCTTCATGAAAGTTACAAAGTAAGCGAGTTGATGTAATGTATGGATCCGTTTGTTGTTCGCCGGATAGAGAAGCAAAAGTAACAGTATTTGCTAGATTCCGAGAAAAACAGCGATGTCATATTTTACTGGCGATCCTTTCGCGTCATCGCCAGAAGTTTCTTTCGCCAGGTTTCGCTATCATCGATTGAAGCTTCTTCCGATCCCGTGCTCTATTCTGCTGTTCCCCCGGCGCCAGCGGGGATCTTCTGATCCCCTTATCCTGAATAAACTTCATTTGATGGAAGCGAAGTAATTTTTACGGGCAATCTTAGGAGTTCGTGGTCGACTTGCGATAATAGGATTGATAATGGAATTGGCTGTGGCCGTTCGCAAATGCCGTTATAATAAGTTTATGATTCGGCAGAAAAATTGTTAGTTCGAAACATAAAGAAAATATTGAATGTTGTAATGTGAGTTGTTGTAACATAATTTTATTTATGTCAAAGATTTTTTTCTACATATAATATTTTTTACATACATTTACTGTTAGATATCAAAAGAGGAATGGAAATCCAATTCCTTGAGTTAAAAATATTTCATTATTTTTAACATCCATGTGTGTTAATTTAAATTAATCTATTTTTCTGTGGTTAATTTTAAAGCAAACAGCTTAAACAGTTCATTAACGTACGCACTTAGTAAATAATAAATTAAATTTGAGTCGAATTTAATACATTTTCTTAAGTTAAATTGTTTAATTCCATTGTTTTAATTAAATAAACGATATGTTGAATATAAGAGCAAGAATTGAATAGGGGCGAGAATAGAAATAATTAAAAATAACCCAAATTTGATATAATTTAACATTATGAATTTAACTGTAGTATTTTGTACACAGTATTTTTCTATCTTGTGCATTAAAAAAATACTAAATTTTAACAAATATTTGTTCGAATAATTCTAAATAATTTACTAAATGTAACCATATATTTATATTTATAAGAATCGTTTAATTATTTTTTTTATAGAATCAATATTTATTTATAAATAAATGTTTACTTAGTATTATTCAAAGAAATATATATTAAGATTTAGCTATTTTTTTAATGTATAATTTTGTTTTTTATCGTAAGAGCGTTATATCTGACCATAAAATTTTTTTACGTTTCAGTTTTTAGCCGGGGGCGATCATGACAGGAACATACCGGAGATCGGTGAGTACAGCTAGAGTGAATAATGCTTTCTATTGATTTCATCTTCTGTCATCCGTTATCCTTTTTTTCCTTCCTTTTTTTGCTATATATTTGTAAGATTATTCTCGTTGTATACTTGGAGTTTATTCCAAACATTTCATTTTGCTGGAAATTTGTGAACTTTTGTTATCACTGAATTAAACAAGCTAAAGACATCAAATTTATTTGTATTAACTGACGATTAAATTAGCAATGCAAAAGAATAGTCTAACGAGAAAGTAAATTTTAACGAGAAGAAAATATAGTTATAAAAATATTTACAATACATGGTATAATTAAAATAATACAGCAATATCTATATAAACGAACATACATATCTTATGTTATACATAGATGAGAAATACATATGTATCGTCGATTATTTGTCAAAGTAACAAGAAGCGATGGGAGCTTTCCTGTGTCAAATGCACTTAGCGTAATTTAAAAGTATCGCCCACTGGCTTTACATATTGCCAATAACTGGCCACATGAGAATTAACCAGCGCAACATGCATATTCAAGGAATTATTACGTTGTTAACCGGTAGGATCAATCTCCATAAATTTTGTGTTCAGAGAGAGCGACAAATTTTAGAGGAAAATGCGTGCGAAGGTAAAAATCCTTTACTTTCGATTTAGCGTAAGATATTCGGCGGGTGATAAATCGTGGCTATCGTATCGAAAGTTCAACATTCTTATTCCCCGTAGCCGAGAAATTTTAAACGCACCGCATCGTGTGTTTCGTACACATCGTTGATCACAATGAACGATCATCTGTGCACACCACGCGGGCGGGGAAAATAGCCGCGGCATCTTACGAAAATATTTATGGAGCGGTATCGAGCGTCTGAATTACTTTCCAAGATCGACGAAGATATCGGTGGAAATATTTTAGTGGAGAATCTCGTTCAGCAGTCGCTTACATTCACGCGTTTATTAAAATCTCGCTTACGCTCTGCTTAAATCTCATTAGAATTTGGAAGAATTCCACGTTGACGATGACATTTAAAGATATAATTACCGCGCTTTATTCTGCGGTTATATGTTCTATATATATTTTTTAAATTTATTTCAAGCTCTTTTTTCAGGGAATTACGGAGATCCATTTTTGAAGCTCATTTTAAGCTGAGAAACTATAACGTTAATAACTTTGTTAACGTTATTAACTTCATTCACGATACGCTTGTTAAAGGATATTTCACGTAGCCATCGAATATTCACGCGTCGACAGCTGACAATGGTCCGTTCAACCGCGATACCGTCCTCGTTATTCACGCATCATTTGTTTCGTATCCCACTAGGTCTCCCATTATATTCCTGATATCCCGTCAGAAACGTCAGCACATATCGGAGAAAAGAAACGCGTAAGACATACAAAACAACAAGATGAAAATATTCTCGCGAAACTGTTATCCGTTTTTTTATGAAACGTACATTAGGATAATGAGATTTTTATTACGCGAATAAATCTTACAACATAGATATATATATATATATATATATATATATGAAGTTTGCAATTAGAGATACATAATAAATGAAATTAATGTGAGAAAAAAATCTAGATATTATATATATTGTATTATTGAATTATACAAAAAAAAATATTATATGAAATTATACAAAAATTGTGCATTATCTTCAACAAATTTGCAGCAATTTCCAAAATTATAAAAACGCAATTACGGAGTATTATGAAATAATCAGATAAAAACAGAGACAATTGAGAAAATATGCATAATTTCTAATCCGTTTCAATTTATTTTGATAAAATGCAATTAAAATAATGAGCCATTGCATAAATAATGTTGCATAAATAATTTATACAATTAACGAAATATTGAAATAAATAACGGTGATATTATCTTTTACAAAATTCGTATTGTTGTTAATTAAATACATATAAATTACAAACACAAACATTTTCAAATTAATCATCACGTAGGAATTACATTTTCGACATGATTCTCACATGTATTTCAAAAGCGTTTCATCATAAACAATTTATTGTCGCCCAATACTCAGGATGACGATTCAATGCGCAAACAATTGCATTGTAAATATTATGACCAAATACGAATTGTTTTATGGAAGATTTATAATTGTGTCGGAAGAATAAATCTGCGTTGAATTCTAATGGCATTCTGGACATGATTCTGAGTCATTTTAGTTGCGCAGTTTCCGGCGGGTGGACGTACTCACTCGTTAACTTCCAAAGCCGCAGCTTTGTAACCCGAGGTTGACTTCCAATTTGTCTAGTACGTGGACATTCGGACATACAAGCCGAAGGATCACGCGCCGACCGGTTTCTATTTCCGACGATTGTTTACATAGTTCCCTGTGAATTGCTACTTTGCATACCGGGTACCCATGCTAGTAAGGCTAACATGGCACCGGCATTACAGGAACGTCGAGCTGCTGCGCTCTCTCACAGAGATGTTACACATTCACGATGTCCGATTACAACTGATCGTGGCGAATTCAGGAGTACTAATTGACGATTTGTACAGCGATTGAAGTCCTAAGCATATAAAATAAGTGCGAATTTCTGTCATCAAAAAGTTTGCTTTTCATAAACTTTATCTATATCAAATATACTATCTAATCAATTAAACTTATTATTATTCTAAAAAATATGGATGTGGATTTAACATCATGGGTGTTAAATAATTTTATTTCAATTTTTACCGATGATATTGATATAAACATTAACATGTGGATTTAATTCTTTGAGAACGGGAGCTTTCTAATAAAAGAACGTAAAAAAGATCTTGTTTTTTAGGTAAAATAAAGGTGGTCGGGATCGCCGAATTGGAATTCTGGCCTCAGAATTCTAAAATTTAAATTTAAAAAAATAATCTGATTATCGTGAAACTCGATTTTAGAAGATTTTTGGTATTGTTGAATTTGAATCCCTTACAAACGTAAAATAGCCAATTTAATATTAGCCCAGTACGCGGACATTTATTACTGTAAGCAATTTATTACTGAAAGACAGTAATTAATTGCTTATGTGGAATATTAAAACAAACAACAGTACTTTCAATATTTAAAATAAATAATTAATTACTTTCTTTTTGTATTAAATTGGCCAGCATCATTAAATTGGCCAGCATTGCATTTATGTAAGAGATGTAATCTATAAATATCGAATTTCAAAAAGATAATAATCTTCGATGATCTAATATCATCAGGGATCATAATTAGAGTTTAAAAGTTAGTCTAGAAATCAGTCAGTATTAACTGTTTGCGTAGCGCTGATAAACTTCAAATATAAAACTAAATACTTGATATTACTCTTTTCGTAATTAAAAATTCCCTACAACCGAACTTTATGCAAATTATTTTTAATTTCATATTGAATTGATTTAAAATTTTATATTTCTGATCTCAATTTTGAATAAAGCGTTATCAAATTATCTTATAGATCAAGTTTTACAAAAATCAAACAAACAGTTTACAAAAAACTCTCAAAGAATTATAATAATGTCATGATTTAAAACTCATGGTGTTAAAGTCACATCAGATGTTTATATTAACACCAATACAATGAGAATGATATAAATACTGCATGATGTTAAATCCACACTCATATTTTTGGTACATCAATTCAAGAAAAATGAAAGTTTTTGAAGAATATGCCAATAAACGAATGCTTATACGTTTTACAAATTGCGAACCCGCATTCGCGATATTGTAAGAATTTGCAATTCTAACTTCGGCAGTACTTTATCTTGCGAATGATCGCTTCATGGAATAAAGCACCGCGTTATTAATGCAACACGGTATTTTTTGCGTTTGGAAACGGACTCGGCGTGAGAAAAGCAAGAAACAGACATCTGTATACGTGCTTTTCCTGAATATGCATAAACTTATGCTTCGGGAAACTCGTCGTACAAAAAAAGATCCAACAAAGGTCCAACATTATAATTTTTCTTATCATACAATAGAAAAAATATCGACAGATCCATTGAAAACAGGGACTTTATCTGTCTTTCTTCACACACGTTTCTAGTTGTCCGCATGAAAATCCTCGTTGAGATTTCTTCAGCAAGAAATCTCGACGCTTGACTCGAACATTATCCTCAAACATTATCCCTTGAAATTTTTTTCTTTTGAAATGGTCCATCAACGGGGTTGTAACAGGAACTGACTCGATGGTTCAGGGAAAGAGAGACATCCAGCTATCGGATGTCTAATGACCAAAACTTAGTTGGCTGTTCTCTCTATTCACCTTTTCCCTCGCTAATGTGCTTTTTTACTGTCGCCGGTTCCATCCTAAAACACTTTCCTTGGCGTCACATTTCTAAATTCTGATTATGTTACAGACGGAATTATTATCTTTAACTGTCGCCGATTAGTAGATTTTTGAATATTTAATTTTCAGATAATGATTTTTATCAAGCTTTGAATATTATATATTATGAAAAATTAGATTTATATTTAATCATCGAACAATATTGCTTTTTTAATTGTTGAAAAATTAAATTTTTTAATAAATTTAATCAGTTTGTTGTATTTCAATGAATTGAACATTTTCTTATATGCAACACATTTAATACTTATTACACTGTTAAATATATAGTGTCAAATTTAATCTAATGTGAGTCGTCGCTGCTTCTAATAAATATATCGTTTTTATTAAAACGATAATTAAATTTGACACTGTATAAATATGTTCTCAAAAGATTAATGTTTTGAACAATAACAATTTCATACATATGTATTTTTAAAGCTATATATATCCTGCAACAGATATATATATATATTGCGTAAAATAATTGAAGAGACAGAATATTTTTTAGTATATTTATTAACGAATAATCAACGTGTATTTGATTTGCAAGATTGTATGCGATGTTACATTGCGTAGTAAAACGTACATGATTGTTACAAGAAGTTCTGTGGATCGTTAGGAGTGCAAATTCTATTCCTTCCTTGAAAGCCAAACAGATGCTACATATATATATGATCCCCAATTATTAAAATGATAGATGATGTGCCAATCCTCTTCTCGTCGACTGGCGTGAACTTTCGAAATCGATTTCTATCCTCGTCTCTCGATGTCCCCGCAACGTAACGCGATTTCCCCATTAGCTTAACTGCTCGACGAAGTTAGCCAGAATTCAGAGAAGTAAGACCCCCTGCACAATCTGCAATGTTATCGACGTCGCTTTCATGTCCTGTCGCATTCTGTCAGCCATGATTCGGACGACTCTATATCGGATCGCCATGCCAAATATCTCTTTTAGTCTAGAAGTGGAAAACAGGACAGACAACGACGAGAAGTTCTCGCAATTTGTTTACCACACACATCGCAGAGCATCAGACTACGGGGTGATGAATTGTACGACAAATTGAACGCAGATTAAACCGCGTTCCATCAACTGTGCGAGTTAACGAGATAATAATCAAGTCACAAACCCCCTGCTGGGGGGTTTCTAAGGGGTGCGTGTTAATTGGGAAAGTTTTCGCGAAGTAAAGGACGAGTTGACCGTTAAGGTCGTCTCTACTAAACATTCAAGAATAAATAAAACGAAAGTAACGCAGAGAAAAGAATTGATATTTATGTAACTTTAATTACACGATAAAATAATTATTGCTTGAAGATCCATTTTATAGTTGTTACTGCTATAATTAATAATTAATAATAATTTATAGTTCTATATATATATATATATATAAATATTGAACACTTTTCTCCCAATGAAGTTTTCTTTTTAAAACTCGATTAGTCTCTTCGGCTTATTGGAACATTTTCGATCTATAAATTTTACATAATATATATTTAACTGCGAAATCGTTTATATAGAAAATTCGTATTTGTATCGAAATTATTAAATTAAAACTTCTTAACAATCAACAAATAATTATTCGAATTGTTGATCATAGTAATTATTGATTTGTCCCTCATTAACACATAAAATAATTCAGTGTCGCGCGTAGCCGTTATAAGCTATCCGATAATTTACTATTGCAGTGCTCGTTTGTCATTCTCTATTGGCATCTGTAACAGGACGACTATTGCGTAGGCGGGATCATGTGCTATGATTCGATAGATTTACTGTCATATTAGACAGCTCTCTCGATTTTCGAGCTCATTGAGCAATCCCATAACGTTTTCATGGATAATCTGACTAAAGCATCATCTTTTATCAATTCTATTAATTCTACTTTTATTGATTTCGTTATTCATGTCATGCGATTTAAAACTGTTGTACATTTACAGAAATGTATATTCCGTCAATATACTGACGCTTGAAAGATTCAATGAAATCAATCTGATGTTATCGTATATAAAATTTTGAATTATTATCAATAACATCAACTTTAAATGAAAAAAAAATTAAGTCTCAATAAATTTAAAAATAAGGGGAAATGTAAGCTAAGTTAGATTTTCATATAATAATCATATTATTTTAAAAGTAATCATATAAACTTAATTTCGCACATTTCTCAAACATTTTGACCAATAATAAAATCATCCTCAATGCGATGGTCGAATAATAATAATTTCTAAAACAAAATAAAAATAAACAAAAATAAATAAAATAATAAAAATATTAGATTATTTATACATATATATGATATTAATGGTTACAATAATAACAGTTAAATTGCTCGCATATTGATTAAAATTTTAAAAATTCTCATAAAACTTATCAAAGTATAAAAATCGTATTTTGATGAATCTCAGGACTCTAATTCATCACCTATTATGATTGTCATATTAAAATTCTGATAGAAATTGAATGATAACAATATTTGTAGGAATAAAAATTAATGCGTGTGTCATAGATATATGATATTCATTTTTACATGTATCTGATTTATAATGTAAAAATTAGAATTTGAACATTTTAATACGCTCGCAGTTTATAAGGACATGGAGTAATTTCTCTCGATCGCTGTTAATCATTTTCATTATACGCACTAATAGCCTATGTTCGTTTACGCGATAGTGTTCATTACGAACAATAGATACGAGCTGCACCCAGCTGTGCCTCTTGACAAGCTTTTATTTCATCATCGCATTTATGGATTATATAATAGTAAGCATAATGATAAAATATTTCTATTGAAATAATAATAGAAAAATTAATATAGATCCATCAATCTGCCGTTTAATTATTTTTCAATATAATAGCAAACAACTCTGTTTAAAAGTGTATTAATTAAGATTGTTACAATTAAATACATATAACTAAAATATACAAACATAAAGTAATAAAAATAAAAATAGTTATTACTTAGTTCTAACAGAAATTAATTTGAGAGATCAGATAAGTTGTATAAAGATCGAATTAACGCGTAACTGTTAATGTCTTTAAAACTATTACTGTCACAAACGGTAACGAAGAGAAATTGCCTTTCGATTTGCCTCATTAACTGTTTTTTTTTATCCGGTGAAAGTCAGTGAATCGCTCTACAAACTGTAATTAAGCGAGCGAATCGTTAGCATAAAAAAAGAGAGATGGTAAAATCGCGCAGACCGTAATAATAATAGCGGACCGATCAGACAAGGCGTCGCCTCGCTACGTTAAGTCTGATGAATATCTCGTTGGACATGTCGCATAAGAAGATATTTGGCGACTTTGGCTAGTCGCCAATCAAGCACCCATACACCTGTTCACGCGAGGTGATTCATTAGGAGTCACGGCCGACGGCATTCATTTATTTCGGCAATCGTGTAAACGAGCTTGTATAATTAGCCAGCAGAAAGAAAAAGAATGGCTCGGCCGAAGAAGAAGAAAAACTAATCGATCCGCCGCGCCATTGTCCCGAGAGATTGCAGAATGTGAGAATTGTAATTACTATCGTACAACCCTTTCGAGTGACAACTCTAATTCTTTGATCAATTTACACTGTAAAAAATTACATGCAAAATTACAATTATAATAAAAATGGGTAAGTCCCATATTAAAGATATATATTTATACACACGTAAATAAAATTACAATTTATATACATAAAGTTATTCTTTCCTACAGTAATTTAACAATTTGCAGAAATAAATTTGCACAATTGAAGTTAAATTTATAGAAATATTTAATATTCGCAATAATTCGCCAACGAATTATGTACAATTTTTAAATTATGTTATCGAATGTAAAATTTTTTCTTTCATTATTTGTTTTTGTATATGTATGAACGTAAAAATATGTGTGTGACAAATATATACTGTGTGATATTATAACATTTATATATGTATACATATTACAAAAATTTGCACATTTATATGAAATATATCATACTATTATTGTTGTAATTTTCTAGTATAAAAATATATTTATACAATTATAGATAAAAGTATTAATTTTTTTTTCCAAAAAGCACAATTTTAGATATTTCCACTATAAATTATATAATTGTTATATGTATTATTTATGTAATTTTATATACTTCTTTTACAGCGTATCGCGTTTTTTTCTTGATTGAAAGATTTTTTTCGAATTTACGGATTTAAGATTTAAAATAGCACTATATCAAAGAAGTTCGAGGAGTATGATTCTATATTGAGAGAACAAGATTATTTTGTGATTGTGAGAGGTTCATAGTATCAGAAAAAGTATCCTTTTGCAAGTACGCAAAATGTAGGTGCTCCGTACAGGATAAACCGCTGAATATTGTCTTCAAAGGAACATTTTCCGATATCCTTTCAGCAAAGTTAGGCGAACTCACCTCACGAAATAGTCCTCCGATTGCATCTTCGATATGCGTTATCTATCGTGCACAGTGAACACAAATGTTACACTTGGAATAAGTTAGAGAGTATATGTAAGTTAAAGTGTATATGTAAATTAGAGAGTAGTATATTTATTCAAACTTGCTTAATTAAAATAATATTGTCCACGATATAGATGTGGAATACATACGAAATGAATCGGTAATTTAGAAACGCTATAAGTTATTGCTGTGAAGTGTCTAACTTTTAAAAAATTGAAAAAAGCAATCTAGTTTTCACAACTAGTATTAAAAATTATTAAAAATATGCATAAAGTCTTATTATCTCATATATTGAGTGAATAGAATATATTTCTTTGAAGCTTATTTCTAAAAGGAGAACTAATTTTGAAAATATTGACTACTTTCTAAAAAAAATAAGCATTTTTATTCATGCATATAATAGAGTTTTTAAATTAGAAAATTCTGTAAATGTAATGACAGGCTTCTACAAATGTTATAAAATAATTAAATGGCTATAACAAAGATATTTAATTTTATTGTTAAAAAATATACAATTTTTCATTTTATGTAACTGTCATGTAACATATATATTATATTATATTTATATTGTTAGTGTGAAAATATAACATTAATGTTATGTTACTGTTAGTTAGTATTTACTGGGGTTAATGGGTTTACAGTTCATAAAAATCGCAAACTCGTAACATATAATATGTTAAAAGTAATTTATTATTAAATTATTATAGAGTATAGTGTATATAAGGAAAATAAATTACTAAGTTGCTCTTTCTCATGTGAATGAGACAGTTTTGTAATTGTGATATTTAGAAAAGGAAAGCTTGATTAATGTAGTTTTTGAAGAAAATTGTGTATCCATCTCTTCTGATTCTGAATCTTTTAATTTGGAGAAAAATTGACTTATGAAGTTTCTGAAATGGCCGATTCAAATGTAAAATTAGTAATTCTAGACAATTCTATGTTCGGTTGGATAAATGGTATAACGCGGGCAAGTAGACATTATTCCCATATTATTCGTACTCATTCTTCTACACTATAATTTTCTTCATTGTAATTCTCTTCATTGTAAATGAAAGAGCTACATTTCCTCGTTATGTGCAGTCAGGACGACAACGTCATTTTCGTGTCGACGCTTTGCAATAGCTGAGCATTAAATGACTCGTTGAAAACGCAAAGGGAAAATATCCGGAAGAATGTGGCCAACGTTTGACCGGGTGGAACGAAATTAAGTTTTCCGGAGAGAATGTGCGAGTCATATTATCAACCATGGAATTTCTCATAACGTTTCTTTTATTTTTCCATTTATACGATTAGAAGGAATCTGGTCATATGAAAAGAAGGCGCTGCGAACCCTCGAGCGAGATACTCTGCTTAACGTGAAATTCCGGAATGGCATTATTCCTTTAAAGCAATTCAGACATTTATGACACGATAAATTATCATCCACTGCGCATGAATGTTCATTGCAACTCGTTCATAATTCGTTATCATTTTCCCTTCACTACACTCGTTCTTCATTTGACGCGACATTTCAGAAACAAACATAAATTGTTTAATCATTTAAGTGATATCTGAAGGAGCAAATAGATGAGAAGATATATAAAGATTATAAGCACAGTGATATAAATCAGCATTTGAAATATTTCAAGTTGTAATGAGCAAAATATGAACAATTTACTGAGCACACACAGTTTATTACCTTTTAATAATTTTTTAATAAAACAAGAAATAAATATTGTTCAATGTCTATGTAATAAAATAAATAAATTGAAAATATTTATATCTAACGTTTTTTAAAAATTGACTTACTCTTTGTAATCATATAATCTTTTACTATTATTATACTGAAAAAAAAGTGCTTGTGACTATAGCTGCGTCCTATTATTCAGTGTGAGTGAATATCTATAATTTACGTTATGTATACTATAGGTGTTTAGTATTCGTAGTGAATAATGGGCGAAACACAGTTTATAGTAAAATAATTATGGTTAAAAAACTCTTTTATGACTATAATAATAATAATAATTTGTATTAATAATTATAATTAATAATTGTGATAATTATAAGTATAATTATAAGTATAAGAGAGACCGCCCAAATATGTCATGG